>Ga0102589_1000114_pt1 | contig 227203 bp, 214 predicted proteins | sample AraplaMF_Col_mLB_FD_76858 | JGI IMG/M metagenome (GOLD analysis project Ga0102589, IMG submission 76858) | Arabidopsis root microbial communities from the University of North Carolina, USA - plate scrape MF_Col_mLB | ecosystem: Host-associated > Plants > Roots > Endosphere | place: USA... | reverse complement strand
CCTGCGCGGCCTTCAGGCCCTCGATGTTCATGCCGCGGCCGGCATGGTTCACGATGAAGCCCGGCATGTCCTTGCAGCGCACCGGCGTATGGCCCATGCGGCGCGACAGCTCCATCAGGCGGTCGCCGATGGCCGGGTCGCCCGAGAGGCCGTCGATGACTTCCACGACCTTCATCAGCGGCACCGGGTTGAAGAAGTGGTAGCCCACCACGCGGCCCGGCTGCTTCGCGCCCACGGCGATGGCCGTGATCGACAGCGACGAGGTGTTCGACGCAATCACCGCGTCTTCGCGCAGGATGGCTTCGAGCTTGGCCACGAGGTCGCGCTTGACGTCGAGGCGCTCCACGATGGCTTCCACCACCATGTCGCAGCCGGCCAGGTCTTCGAGCGCGCTGCAAGCCTTCACGCGGGCCAGCGCGGCCTCGCTGTCGGCGGCGCTGATCTTGCCCTTGTCGGCCAGCTTGGCGAAGGTGTCCTGCAGGTACTGGCGCGCGGCTGCCACAGCCTGGGCGTTGGTGTCGAACAGGTTGACGGTCAGGCCGGCCTGCGCGGCGATCTGGGCGATACCGCGGCCCATGGCCCCAGTGCCAACGATGCCAAGCGTCTGGATGGTGGAATTGCTCATTGTGGGTCCAAAAAAGTTGTGGCTAAATTAGCACGATCGTACGTTTTCTGCACCTTTCGCGACAGAGGCGCCGCACATGCCGCGTGCGCTGATCGGCCAGACGATGCCGGGCGGAAAACATCTGGAGCGGCCTTGGGTCGACACCTGCGATTCCATCTACCTGGAGAGAGACAACATGCTGAAACTCTGCGGTTTTGCCGCCAGCAACTACTACAACAAGGTGAAGCTGGCGCTGCTGGAGAAGAACCTGCCCTTCGAGGAAGTGCTGGCCTGGATTGGCGAGACCGACCCGGCCGCGTCGCCGCTGGGCAAGGTTCCCTACATCATCACCGAAGCGGGCCCGCTGAGCGAGTCTGAAGTCATCGCGGAGTACCTGGAAGCCACTTACATCCAGTCGCCGCTGCTGCCGAAAGACCCGTACCAGGCCGCAAAGGTGCGCGAGATCGTCACGTATCTGGAGCTCTACCTGGAGCTGACCGCGCGCGAGCTGTATGCCGAGGCGTTCTTCGGCGGCAAGGTCAGCGACCGCGTCAAGGAGCGCCAGCGCGGGCTGCTGGACAAGTACATCCCCGCCTTCGGCAAGCTGGCGAAGTTCTCGCCGTACCTGGCCGGCGACACGTTCACGCTGGCCGATTGCGCCGCCGTGTGCCACCTGCCGCTGATCTCGTCGTGCACGAAGATCATCTACGGTGAAGACCTGCTGGCCGGCCTGCCGGTGAAGGAATATCTGAAGGCGATGGCCGAGCGGCCCACCGTGCAGAAGGTCAACGCCGAGCGCAAGGCCAACACCGAGCTGATGCTGAGCCGGAACCGGTGACCAAACCAGTAACGCAACAGCTGGGACCCTATGCAGAAAGCCCCGCGGCGGGAAGCCGGCGGGGCTTTTTTTCATGACGGAAATGCGTGGGGTTTATATCCGGGCCAGCCGGTCCAGCGCGTGCTTCAGCGTCTCTTCCTTCTTGGCGAAGCAGAAGCGCACCACGCCCGACTCGCGCGGCGCCGAATAGAACGCCGACACGGGAATGGCCGCCACGCCAATTTCGCGCGTGAGCCACATCGAGAAATCGGCCTCGCTCATGTCGGAGATGGCCGAATAGTCCACGCACTGGAAGTACGTGCCGTCAGAGGGCAGCAGCTTGAAGCGGGTATTGGCCAGGCCGGCGCGGAAATAATCGCGCTTGTTCTGGTAGAACCCGGCTAGGTCCAGGTACGGGGCGGGGTTGGCCATGTAGTCGGCCAGGCCGTGCTGCACCGGGGTGTTCACCGTGAACACGTTGAACTGGTGCACCTTGCGGAATTCGTTCATCAGCGCGGCCGGTGCGGCCACGTAGCCCACCTTCCAGCCGGTGACGTGGTAGGTCTTGCCAAAGCTCGACACCACAAAGCTGCGGCGTGCCAGTTCGGGATGGCGCGCAACCGATTCATGGCGCTGGCCGTCGTACACCATGTGCTCGTACACCTCGTCGGACAGCAGCAGGATGTCGGTGCCGGCCAGCAGGTCGGCCAGTTGCTGCATGTCCTCGGTGCGCCAGATCGTGCCGGTGGGGTTGTGCGGCGTGTTGATCATGATCATGCGCGTTTTCGGCGTGATCGCGGCGGCGAGTTTGTCGAACGGAATACGGAACAGCGGCGCCTCCAGGCGCACCGGCACGGCGGTGGCGCCGGCCAGTTCGATCGACGGCAGGTAGCTGTCGTAGCACGGCTCCAGCACGATCACTTCGTCGCCCGGATGCACGGCGCACAGGATGGACGTCAGCAGCCCCTGCGTGGCGCCCGCCGTCACCGTGATCTCGGTGTTCCAGTCGTACTGGTGGCCGTACAGCGCATTGATTTTGGCGGCAATCGCCTGGCGCAGCTTCGGCACGCCGGCCATCGGCGGGTACTGGTTGTGGCCGGCGCGCATGGCATCGGCCACGGCGTCGACGATGCGCGGATCGCAGTCGAAGTCAGGAAAGCCCTGGCCCAGGTTCACGGCGTTCTTCTCGGCGGCCAGCGCCGACATCACGGTGAAGATCGTGGTGCCCACGTTGGGCAGGCGCGAGACGGGCGGATTCAGCGGGGCGAGGGTGGATTCGGACATGACGGTGCGCAAACGTGAAAAAGGCTGGCGGGACGCCAGAGCGACATTCTAGCGGGGATCGCCGGCCGGGTTTACCGACTGGCTGGTCGACTGAGGCGCCGCCCACGCGGCCAGCCAGCCGGCAAACGCGGGCGGCGGCAGCACTTCCACGCCGCTGGAGCGGCGCAGGCGGCTCCTGAGCTTGAGCACGGCCTTGTCCTTCGAGACCAGCAGCGCGGCGCGCGCGAAATGCGCAAGTTCGATGAATTTCTGGTCGTCGGTGTCGCGGCACTTCGGCAGGCGGATGGCGGCGGCGTCCGCCGGCTCGGGCAGCGGTTCGAGTGTGGCGAGGCGGTCTACCTCGGCCAGCGCGGCGTCGATATCGACCGCGAAGCGCGCGAATTGCGGATAGGCCAGCACGCGGCGCAGCTCCTCGCGGCAATCGGCGCGGATCACCGGGGCAATGGTGCCGGCGGCCAGCGCGGCGCGGATCGGCTCCACGTACGGATCGCGGAAGACCAGCAGGTCCACCCAGATGTTGGAGTCCAGCACGACGCGTGGCGCGGAGTTGGACGCGGAGTTGGGCACTGAAAGGGGTGGGGACTGCGGTGCAGACGGTTGCGCGGCGCTGGAGGGCAGGGCGCCGGCGGTGGCTTCGGTGGGCATTCGCTACAATCTCAACTTTGTTTCTGCCCGCGATTTTGCCATGCTCCTTGTCCTGTCTCCCGCCAAGTCCCTGGACTACGAGACACCGCCGCGCATCAAGACCCATACGATGCCGCGTTTCATCGACCGTTCCGCCGAGCTGATCGAGCGCCTGCGCCGTCTGGCGCCGCAGGACGTGGCATCGCTGATGGATATCTCGGACAAGCTCGCGGTGCTCAATGTGACGCGCTATGCCGACTGGTCGCCCGAGTTCACCGCCGCCAACAGCAAGCAGGCGGTGCTGGCCTTCAACGGCGACGTGTACGACGGGCTGGACGCGAAGACCCTGACCACCGACGATCTGGCCTTCGCCCAGAAGCACATCCGCATCCTGTCGGGCCTCTACGGCGTGCTGCGGCCGATGGACTGGATGCAGCCATACCGGCTGGAAATGGGCACCCGGCTCGATAACGCGGCGGGCAAGGACCTGTATGCATTCTGGGGCGACGACGTGACGTCGCTGCTCAACAAGGACATGGCCGACCTGAAGCACGAAGGTGCGCCCACGCTGGTGAACCTGGCTTCCGAGGAATATTTCAAGGTGGTGCGCCCGAAGGTGCTGGCCGCGCGCGTGATTACGCCCGTCTTCGAGGACTGGAAGGGCGGCCGCTACAAGATCATTTCGTTCCATGCCAAGCGGGCGCGCGGTACGATGGCCCGCTACGCGGTCACCCATCGCGTGACGGACCCGGCAAAGCTGAAGCGTTTCAACGAGGATGGCTATGCGTTCGACAAGGCCGCCTCGGACGATGCGCGCTGGGTATTCCGCCGCCGTCTGGAAGACTGACACCGAAGACAAAAGGACCAAGGACCGATCCCCATGACCTCGGCACTGCATATTTCCTCGCTGTTCGATTCGGGCGCCATCGAGGTAGAGGCGCTGGACCGCGCCGACGACATCCGCCTGCGCATCCGCGCCGATTCCCACGCCGACTTCCGCCAGTGGTTCCACTTCCGCCTGCAGGGCGCGGCGGGCCAGGCGTGCCGGCTGCAGTTCCTGAACGCCGGCGAGTGCACCTATCCCGACGGCTGGCGCGACTATCGCGCGGTGGCATCGTACGACCGCGCGCACTGGTTCCGCGTGCCCACCCGGTACGACGGCCAGACCATGACGGTCGACTTCACGCCCGAGCACGACAGCGTCTGGTTTGCCTATTTCGAGCCGTATCCGGACGAGCGCCACCTGTCGCTGCTGGCCAGTTGCCAGCGATCGCCAGTGGCAAGGCTGTCGCACCTGGGCAGCACGGTGGATGGCCGCGACCTGACCTGCGTGACGCTGGGCCAGCCTGGGCCGGGCAAGAAGACCATCTGGATGATCGCGCGCCAGCATCCGGGCGAGAGCATGGCCGAGTGGTTCTGTGAAGGCGTGCTGCAGCGCCTGACTGGCACCGGCGCCTGGCATGGCGACCCGGTGGCGCGCAAGCTGCTGGAGCAGGCGGTGTTCCACATCGTGCCGAACATGAATCCGGACGGTTCGTCGCGCGGCAACCTGCGGACCAATGCGGCCGGCGCGAACCTGAACCGCGAGTGGATGCAGCCGAGCCTGGCCACCAGCCCCGAGGTGTACCACGTGCGGCGCGCCATCGAGCAGACCGGCGTCGACCTGTTCTTCGACATCCATGGTGACGAAGGCCTGCCGTACAACTTCGTGGCCGGCAGCGAAATGCTGCCGGGGTTCACCGAAGCCCAGCGCGAGCAGCAATCACGCTTCATCGAGGCGTTCAAGCGCGCCACGCCGGACTTCCAGGACGTGCACGGCTACGCCGCCAGCAAATACAACGCCGACGCGCTGAAGCTGGCCTCGAAGTACATCGGCCACACCTTCGGCTGCCTGGCGCTGACGCTGGAAATGCCGTTCAAGGACAACGCCGACCTGCCCGACCCGGCCGTGGGCTGGAACGGCGCGAAGAGCGCGCTGCTGGGCACGGCGATGCTGCAGGCGGTGCTGGAGTATCTGGGCTGAGTGACTTGCCCGCCGGCTTCGCCATTGATTTGAAGCAATTCAAAGAAACGGCCATGCAATAGGGCAGGGGAATTGACCATTCTGTAGAACGTCATCCCCTATTGCGTTGCGAGGCCAACATGAACTCCCGTCGTTTTCGTGCGCTGCCCATCTGTGCCGCGGTGCTGTTGACCGGTGCCGTGGGGCAAACCGCCTTGGCCGGAGAATCTGCCCAGTTGCTGGCGGTGGGCACCATCCGCCCGAGTGCCTGCAACATTGCCATTTCCGACAATGGCCATATCAACCTGGGCACGATCCCGGCCCAAAGCCTGAGCCAATCCGACGCGACGACGCTTGCGACGTTTTCGTTCCAGACCACCGTGACGTGCGAGAGCGAAACGTTGGTCGCCGTGAGTGTGGCCGATAACCGGGCAGGCACGGCTGCGCCACTGTTGTCACTGGTCGGTGGCGGCAATGACCGTGGATTCGGTTTCGGCAAGGTCGACGGCAAGGCGGTGGGCACCTACGGGCTGCAGTTGCAGTCCGGGCTGGTTGCCAATGGCAAGGCCGCATACCAGCTGGCCAGCTATACCAACGGGGAATGGTGGGGTGCGCCTGGCTACAACGCATTCGCGGGAGCCAAATACATGTATTCCTGGGCCGAAAAGCCCGCCGTGGGCCAGAGCAGCGTGCCAACGCCAATCAAGACCGCCAGCATGCCCTGGCTGGTCTATCCCATCATTGCCGCCAAGTCCAAACTGCCCGATCTGGCAGACGATGTGCCACTGGACGGCTCGGCAACGTTCACGCTGACGTATCTGTAGGCGGTCTGGCTGGCGAGTGCGCCGCGCGGCAGTCACGCACGGCGCACCGGGGCGGTCTTACTGCTTTTTCTTCTTCGACGAAGACGAGCTTTTCGAAGACGACGACGAGGTCGACTTGGCCGACGACGACTTCGACGAAGATGCCTTCGCGCTGCTCTTGCCCTTCTTCTTGCTGTGCGACGTCGGCGTGGCCACCGCCGGTGCGGCGGCTGGCTCGACGATCGTGTCGCCGTTGCTGTCGAGCAGTTCGTACGCCAGCATCATGCCGTCGTTGTAGCCGCAGCGCACCTTCACGGGCTGCCACTGGGCCTCGCCGCGACGCTTGTGCGCCGTGGCATTGAACGTGACCACCGAGCTGACGGGCACGGCCTGCTTGCCGGGCGAGAATCGGCCTTCCCAACGTTCTTCCACGGCCTGGCCCGATGACAGTGCGCCGGTGGGAATCTTCAGCGCGTCGTAGGTGGCCGAGCGTGGCACCACCCAGCTGGCGTGCGCGGCGCAATCGGCCACGTCGGCCGATGCATTCTCCGATTTCATCAGCTGCTGGCGCATCTGGGTGCGGTATTCCGCCAGGCTGACGCGGCCCTTGTCCGGCAAGGTCACCGTGGTGGTGGGCGGCGGATTCTTGTTGATGACGGGCGGGGGTTTGGACGCGGAGGCGGTGCTCGTGGCGCCGCTCGCGGTGGCAGGGGTTGCGGTGGGCGCGGCCGATGCGGCGCCGGTGGCGGTCTCGTCGGTCGGCGCGGTGGCGCAGCCGGCCAGCGCGATGGCGCCTGCCACTGCGGCAGTCAGCATGCGGAGCCGGCTGCCGAACAGTTCGGAAATTCGTCTGATCACGGGAAACGTCTTTGCTTGTGCAAGCAAGGAGGGTTGGTGAAGGATTGCCATGATAGAGGAATCCCCCGCCGCGAAGTTCCTAAATGTTGTTACCCTTCGTTCTATTTGCTTACATCTTGCGCGCATCGGGCGCGATTGTCGTCGCGTGATACAGATGCTTGCGGGATCGTGCAACTGAGGCGAACCCCGAGACACGCATCCAGCGTGTCCCGCGGTATCGGGGGGATTGGTGCGAACGGCGGGAACGGCGGGCGCCATTGCAGCGCCCGTGCCGCACAGGTCGTCGACCCTTAGAAGGTGCGCGCGAAGCGCAGCAGATCGTCCATCAGCGCGTTGAGGTCGCGCTGGAGCGTCTCGAAGCCGGCCGTGCAGGACAGGCCTACTTCGTCCATGTACAGCTTGCGGTTGATTTCGAGCTGCAGGCTGTGGCGATTGGCTTGCGGCTGACCCACCACGCGCACGATTTCCACGCCCTTGTAGGGGTGGTTGCGCCAGACGTCGTAGCCCATTTCCTTGAGCACCGCTTCCACGCGATCGGTGAAGCGCGTGTCGCAGGTGGTGCCGTCGCGGTCGCCCACGACGAAGTCTGGATGCTGCAGGCCCGGATGCTCGGTCGCGAACTTCGCGGCCTCGCTCGGCATCGAGTGGCAGTTGATATGGAACACGCGGCCATGGCGCGCCACGGCCTCGTCCGACAGACGTTGCAGCTGGGCGTAGTAGGGCAGGTAGTAGTGGTCGATCCGCGCCTGCAGTTCGGCCACGCTCAGCTTGCGGTCATAGATCGGCTCGCCCGTGTCCAGCACGCGCCAGACCAGCCCCTTGCCCAGACGCGTCTTCGACGTCTCCTGCTTCAGGCCGGGCCACGGTGCGTCGAGCAGCGCCTCGTCGATTTCCGCGAGACCGCGGTTGGCGTCGAGGTAGCTGCGCGGGAAGCCGGCGCACAGCAGCGGAATGCCGCGTGCCGGCGCGCCGGCGTAGAGCGCATCCACGAACGTGTCTTCCGCCTGCCGCAGCAGCGGCAGGGGCAGGTTGCCGGCGAAGCGGAAGTCCGCCGGGTAGGTGGTGCAGCTATGCGGGGAGTCGAGAAAGAGCGGGCCGCACGCGCCTTCCGGCATCTGCAGGAAGTACGGGCTTTCCGCGGTCTTTCGTTCTGCTTCGGTCATACGAACTGCCAGTGATGGATCGGGTTAGTCCAGCGAGATCTTGGCGGCGGCGGCCACCTTCTTGTTCTTGGCCACTTCGGCAGTGATCTGCTGCGCGAAGTGCTGCGGCGTGTCGCCCACCGGCGTGGCGCCCAACTTCTCGAGCTTGGCCTTCACTTCAGGCAGCGCCAGCACCTTGATGGCGGCGGCGTTCAGCTTGGCCTGGATGTCGGCGGGCAGCTTGGCCGGTGCGATCAGGCCGAACCAGGCGGCGTCGTTCACTTCGGGCAGGCCCAGTTCGGCGAAGGTCGGCACGTTCGGCAGTGCGGCCACGCGCTTGGGCGCGGCCACGGCCAGGGCGCGCAGCTTGCCGCCTTCGATGAACGGCAGCGACGAGGGCAGGTTGTCGAACAGGATCTGCACCTGGCCGGCCAGCGCGTCGTTCAGCGCCGGGCCCACGCCCTTGTACGGCACGTGCAGCAGTTCGGTCTTGCTGCTCATCTTGAACAGTTCGCCCATCATGTGCGACACGCTGCCATTGCCGGCCGAGCCGTACGCCAGCTTGTTCGGCTCCGACTTGGCCAGCGCGATGAACGACTTCATGTCGGTGGCCTTCACGCCCGGGTTGATGCTCATCACGTTCGGCACCGAGGCCAGGTTCGTGATGGTCGTGAAATCCTTCGTGGCGTCGTATTGCAGGCGCGGGTACACGGCCGGGTTGATGCCGTGCGTCGAGGCGGTGGCAATGCCCAGCGTATAGCCGTCCGGCGCGGCCTTGGCCAGGTAGCCGGTGCCGATGCTGCCGCCGGCGCCGCCGCGGTTATCCACCACCACGGCCTGGCCCAGTTGCTGGCCAAGCTTGTCCGCCACGATGCGCGCGACGATATCGGTGGTGCCACCGGCCGGGAACGGCACGACCAGCGTGATCGGCTTGGTCGGGTACGTGCCCTGGGCGAAGGCGGGCAGGGTCAGGCCGGCAGCCGCGAAGGCGGTGGCGGCGGCAAGGGCTTTGAGCAGGGGACGGCGTTGCATCGAAGGGATTCCGGTCGAAAGGAAAATGAAAGGAGAGAAAGACGGGTCTCTGCGGACCTGAAGTTTCGCTATGCAAAAATCGTGCTGCCTGATTCTGCGCGCCTATACGCGACCGAGGCAAACGAATTAAAATCCCTAGCTCATTCCATTTGGTATTGAAGTAGGGAGGTAGGGTATGCGGCGCTTGTGCCCATCGATGACGGAACTGATGGCGTTTGAGGCCGCCGCGCGGCACAGCAGTTTTACAGTCGCCGCGCGCGAGCTGCATGTGACGCAGGGCGCGGTCAGCAAGCAGGTGCGCAGCCTGGAAGCCTTCCTTGGCGTGGAACTGTTCGAGCGGGTGCGCCAGCGGTTGCTGCTGACCGAGGCGGGCGCGCGCTACCTGGAGCGCATCCGGCCCAGCCTGGACGAGATCGAGTCGGCCAGCGTGGAGCTGATCGCCAGGCAGGGGCGCGGCGGCATCCTCCACATCGCCAGCATGCCCACGCTCGGTGCAAAGTGGCTGATTCCCCGGCTGCCGCAGTTCTTTGCCAGGCACCCCGAAGTCACGCTCGAATTCGTGCCCCATGCGCAGGGCTACGATTTTTCCCAGCCTGACCTCGATGCGGCCATTCGTTTCGGTGACGGGGTCTGGCCGGGCAGCCTGGCCGACTACATGACGGGGCGCGAGGTGCTGCCGGTTTGCCGTCCCGGGCTGCTGGTGCACGAGCCCGACGGCGTGGCGCGCACGCCGGCCGCGCTGCTGCGCTATCCGCTGCTGCACCACACGACCGTGCCCGAGGCGTGGCCGGACTGGCTGGCCGCGCTGGGCGTGTCCACGCGCGAGACCTGGGCCGGCGCGCGCTTCGACCAGTTCACGCTGCTGACGCAGGCGGCGGTGTCGGGGCTCGGTATCGCGCTGATTCCGCGCTGCCTGATCGAGGAGGAACTGGCCACGGGCGTGCTGGTGGTGGCCCACCCCGCACGCGTGCTGGCCAAGAAGGGTTACTACCTGTGCTACCCGGAGCAGAAGGCCCACCTGTCGGCGCTGCTGACGTTCCGGCAGTGGCTGATGGAGGGCGTGGACGTGGTGGCCTGAGCGCCGCCGCACACCCAGCCAGCCCGGATGAGATGGCCGACGACTACTTCGTCAGCACCTTCATGGCTTCCTCGAGCCCGGCCAGCGTCACCGGGTACATGCGCTGCTTCATGATCTGGTTGATCACCGTGATCGACTGGCGGTATTGCCACAGACCCTCGGGCTCGGGGTTGAGCCAGACGAAGCGCGGGAACTGCTCGATCATCCGGTTGAGCCAGACCGCGCCCGCTTCCGGATTGTTGTACTCGACCGAGCCGCCCGGCTGCAGGATCTCGTAGGGGCTCATCGTCGCATCGCCGACGAAGATCACCTTGTAGTCCGGCGTGTACTTGTGCATCAGGTCCCAGGTGGCAACCTTCTCGGCGTGGCGGCGCCGGTTGTTCTTCCACACGTAGTCGTACAGGCAGTTGTGGAAGTAGTAGTACTCCAGGTGCTTGAACTCGGTCTTGGCGGCCGAGAACAGCTCCTCCACGCGCTTGATGTGGTCGTCCATCGAGCCGCCCACATCCATCAGCATCAGCACCTTCACCTTGTTGTGGCGCTCGGGCCGCAGCTTGATGTCGAGCATGCCCGCGTTGGCGGCGGTGGAGTGGATGGTGTCGTCGAGGTCCAGCTCGGTATCGGCCCCTTCGCGGGCAAACCGGCGCAGGCGGCGCAGCGCTACCTTGATGTTGCGCGTGCCCAGTTCCACTTGGTCGTCGTAGTCCTTGTAGGCGCGCGCCTCCCAGACCTTGATGGCGGTACGGTTCCCCTTCGACGGCCCGCCGATGCGGATGCCCTCAGGGTTGTAGCCGCCATGGCCGAACGGCGAGGTGCCGCCCGTGCCGATCCACTTGTTGCCGCCTTCGTGCTTTTCCTTCTGCTCTTCGAGCAGCTGCTTCAGGCGTTCCATGAGCTTGTCGAGCCCGCCCATGGCCTCGATCTTCGCCTTTTCCTCGGCGGACAGCTCGCGCTCCAGCGTCTTCTGCAGCCAGTCCAGCGGAATGTCGCTCTTCCAGTCCACCAGGCTTTCCACGCCCTTGAAGTAGGCGGCGAAGGTCTGGTCGAACTTGTCGAAGTGCTTCTCGTCCTTGACGAGCGTCATGCGCGACAGGTAGTAGAACTCGTCGATCGACGGCGAAATAACCTGCGCGCGCAGCGCTTCGAGCATCGTCAGGTATTCCTTGACCGATACCGGCAGCTTGGCGTGGCGCAGCGAGAAGAAGAAGTCGATCAGCATGGCGTGACTCCGATCAACGCGGACGTGCGAGCTGGAATTGCAGGTGTGCGCGCACCGTGGGCCATTCGCTGGCGATGATCGAGAAGACCACCGTGTCGCGGAACGAACCGTCGGGCATGCGCTGATGGTTGCGCAGCACGCCGTCCTGCTTGGCGCCCAGCCGCGCGATGGCCGTGCGGCTCTGGTGGTTCATCCAGTGCGTGCGGAACTCCACGGCGATGCAGTCCAGCGTCTCGAACGCGTGCCGCAGCAGCATCAGCTTGCATTCGGTATTGAGCGCCGTGCGTTGCACGCGCTTCGCATACCAGGTGGAGCCAATTTCCACGCGGCGGTTCTTGCCGTCGATGTTCATGTACGTGGTCATGCCGGCCACGCGGCCCTCGGCATCGAGCACGGTGAACGGCTGCATCGCATCCTGCGCCTGCAGGCCCAGGCGGCGCTCGATCTCGGCGGCCATGCCGTCGGGCGTGGGCACGCTCGTGTACCACAGGCGGTGCAGCTCGCCATCGGCCGCGGCCGCTTGCAGGCCCGCCAGATGCGCGGTGGACAGCGGCGCCAGCGTGGCATGTTGCCCGGTCAGCGTCACGGGCTGGACAAACTTCGTCATCGTGCCGGCCCCAGCTTCAGCGGTTGGCGCGGTTCATGAACACCAGGCGCTCGAACAGGTGCACGTCCTGCTCGTTCTTCAGCAGCGCGCCGTGCAGCGGCGGAATGGCGGCCTTGCGGTCGGGGCTGCGCAGCGCCTCGGCCGGAATGTCTTCGGCCATCAGCAGCTTGAGCCAGTCGATCAACTCGGACGTGCTGGGCTTCTTCTTCAGGCCCGGCAGGTTGCGCATCTCGTAGAACGCCTCCAGCGCCGCCGTCACCAGTTCGCGCTTGATGCCCGGGTAGTGCACGTCGACGATCTGCTGCATCGTCTCGGCGTCGGGGAACTTGATGTAGTGGAAGAAGCAGCGGCGCAGGAACGCGTCGGGCAGCTCCTTCTCGTTGTTCGAGGTGATGATCACCAGCGGGCGATGGCGGGCCTTCACCAGCTCGCGCGTCTCGTAGACGTAGAACTCCATGCGGTCCAGTTCGCGCAGCAGATCGTTCGGGAACTCGATGTCGGCCTTGTCGATTTCGTCGATCAGCAGCACCACCGGCTCGTCGGCCTCGAACGCCTGCCAGAGCACGCCCTTGACGATGTAGTTGCGGATGTCGTGCACACGGTCGTCGCCGAGCTGGGAGTCGCGCAGGCGCGACACGGCGTCGTATTCGTACAGGCCCTGCTGGGCCTTGGTGGTCGACTTGATGTGCCATTGCAACAGCGGCATGCCCAGCGCCGCCGCCACTTCCTCGGCCAGCATGGTCTTGCCGGTGCCGGGCTCGCCCTTGATCAGCAGCGGGCGCTGCAGCGTGCGGGCGGCGTTGACGGCCAGCTTCAGGTCGTCGGTGGCAACGTACTGGGCACTACCTTCGAACTTGACCTGCTGGGACGGATTGGCGTTGGCGGTGGTGGACATGAGGCAACCTGGGCGTATCGCGACCGGCCTGCCAGGCAGGCTGGTCGAATGACAATCGGAAATGACAACCGGATGGGCCGGAAAACCGCGACAACTGGCGTCGACAACCGGAAATTCGGCCGGAATGGGCCAGTATAAGAGCAGATTGCCGTTCGCGTTCAGTGGGGCTCACCCCAAGGCCGCTCGATGGACCAGCGCGTGCGCGCTGCGGTACAATGCGCCGGTTTGACGCGCCCCCAAGTCAATATCCTCCTCAAGCCCGGCAGTTCTGCCACCAGAGACATGGCAGAGCATCGGGAGGCGGCACAAGCGCGAGATGGTTGCAGAATGGTGTTCGAGCACCGCGGCACATCAGCACTCCAGCCCGGCTGCGCCTTTGTCTGACCGCTTCCACGCGAGGCAGATCTCCGGCAATCCGCTCCCAATCCCCATTCGTCCAGCCGTCTGGCGCTCCAGCAAGGGGCAGGTCACACGCGGTTTAACACTTCCCAATCAGCTACGACAATGAAAAAGCTCCTCACGATGGTAGTGTTGGGCGCGGCCGCAACGGCAGCGCATGCCCAGGACAAGGGCACTGTCGACACCGCCAAGGACAAAGTCGCCATGTGCATCGGCTGCCATGGCATTCCGGGCTACCGGGCCTCGTTTCCGGAGACGTACGAGGTACCGATGCTGGGCGGCCAGAGCGCCAAGTACATCGAAAACGCGCTCAACGGCTACAAGAAGGGCGACCGCAAGCATCCCACCATGCGCGCGATCGCGGCGAGCCTGACCGAGAAGGACATCGCCGCCGTGGCGGCGTACTACTCGCAGCAGAAGCCCGATACCCAGAACAACACGCTCAAGTAAGAAGGCCGGTGACCATGAAGAAGCTGAACGTTGTGTCGTATGCGTCCGCAGCGATGGTGCTGGCGGCTGCCGCCATGTCGGCGCAGGCCGCCGATATTGCCGCGGGCAAGGCGCTGGTGGAGAAGGGCGGTTGCGTGGCCTGCCATGGCAAGGACATGAATGCCCCGATCTCGCCCGACTATCCGAAGCTGGCGGGCCAGCATCCGGACTACCTGTACCACGCGCTGACGTCGTACCAGGTCAGCGGCAATCCGCTGGTGGGGCGCACCAACGCCATCATGGCGGGCCAGGTGAACAGCAACCCGGCCGTGGCCGACAAGAACGGCAAGCCGCGTCCGTTCACGCGCGGCGAGCTCAAGGATATCGCCGCCTATATCGGATCGCTGAAGGGCGACCTGGTACTGAAGAAGTAAGCGGCGCCACCGCCGGATCGCCGAATAGCCGAATCGCCGGCGCGGGGCCGTGAGCCCTTGCCGGTCATGCCGGGCAACGCCGGCATGCGTTTCCAAAAAACAACGCCGACCCTGGGGTCGGCGTTGTTGCATGCGGCCTCTGGCGGCCTCTGGTGGCCTACGGTGGCCTCTGGTAGTCAGAGGCTGGGCGGTCAGTTGCCGCTGCCCGTGGCCAAGCGGCGCTGCTTCACCGCGTTGGCCAGCGTTTCCAGGATGGTCAGCGAGTCGTCCCAGCCGATGCAGGCGTCGGTCACCGACTGGCCGTAGGTCAGGTTTTCCACCGGCGTGCCCTGGACGTGGTCCTGGCGGCCCGCTACCAGGTGCGATTCCACCATCACGCCGATGATGCGCTGGTCGCCGCCGGCCACCTGGCGGCCGATGTCCTCGCAGACCGGCAGCTGGTTCTCATGCTTCTTGCTGCTGTTGGCGTGCGAGGCGTCGATCATCAGGCGCGCGGCCAGCCCGGCCTTGGAGATCGCGTCGCAGGCTTCCTGCACGCTGGCGGCGTCGTAGTTCGGCGTCTTGCCGCCGCGCAGGATGATGTGGCAGTCCTCGTTGCCCGACGTCGAGACGATGGCCGAATGGCCGCCCTTGGTCACCGACAGGAAATGGTGCGGCTGCGAAGCGGCCTTGATGGCGTCCACGGCGATCTTCACGTTGCCGTCGGTGCCGTTCTTGAAGCCCACCGGGCACGACAGCCCCGAAGCCAGTTCGCGGTGCACCTGCGACTCCGTGGTGCGCGCGCCGATGGCGCCCCAGCTGACCAGGTCGGCAATATATTGCGGGCTGATCATGTCCAGGTACTCGGTGCCGGTCGGCACGCCCATCTCGCTGATGTTCAGCAGCACCTCGCGGGCGGTGCGCAGGCCATCGTTGATCTTGAAGCTGCCGTCCATGTGCGGATCGTTGATCAGGCCCTTCCAGCCCACCGTGGTGCGCGGCTTCTCGAAGTAGACGCGCATGACCACTTCCAGCTCGCCGGCGAAGCGGTCGCGCTGCACCTTCAGCAGCTTGGCGTATTCCAGGGCGGCGCGCGTATCGTGGATGGAGCACGGCCCGATGATCACGATCAGGCGGTCATCCATGCCATGGAGAATGCGGTGCATGGCCTGGCGGGCGCCGTAGATCACGTCGGACGCCGCCTCGGAGCAGGCGAACTCGCGGATCAGGTGCGCCGGCGGCAGCAGTTCCTTGAGTTCTCGAATACGCAGGTCGTCGGTGTTCTTCAGCATGATGGCTCCGGGTTCTTGTGAGGTCTGAGTCTGGTTGGATTCTGTGCGGCGACCGTGGCGGGCATAAAAAAACCGCCAGGGTTGCTGGCGGTCTTTTTTGTATTCGGGGCTGCCTACAGCCGTCCCTCTCTATCCGCCAGCGGTGTGAGATGCCAAAAGAAGTAAAAGTGAAACTTGGCGGACATGGCGGAAATCGGGTCGACGGTAGCGAGCTTGTGTCGGTTTTACGCGGTTGCGTGAAATTAATGCTGCGGCGCGTGGCGGGAAGGCATTTTATTGCGTCGCTGCAGCCAAAATTACGGGGTGCAGTCGCCGCACGCGCGACAACGAAGCATCTTTATAGCGCTTTTCCCGGGCGCTGGCAAGCGGCAGGTGCAACAGATTTAAGCGAATGCAGAGTGCTTCTGCTGCCTATATTGGATTTGGCGCGCCCGCGTGCGCGACTCCGAACAAGAATCAGCAGGGGGAGGCCATCATGGCAGTGGATGAAGCAAGGCTGAACGCATTCATGGAGAAGTTCGTCCATGACATCGGGGCCGTGATGCACGCGGCGACCGTTGTCGTGGGCGACGAGCTGGGCCTGTACAAGGCGCTCGCGGAGAAGCCGATGACCGCGCAGACGCTGGCCGAGAAGACGCGCACGGACCCGCGCTACCTGCGCGAATGGCTGTCGGCGCAGGCGGCCAGCGGCTATGTCGAGTACGAAGCGGCCACCGACATGTTCTCGCTGACCGAGGAACAGGCCTTCGCGCTGGCCCAGGAGGGCAGCCCGGCGTTCATCCCGGGCGCGTTCCAGATCGCCGTGGCGCAATTTCGTGCCATTCCCAAGATGATCGACATCTTCCGCAACGGGCGCGGCCTGGGCTGGCACGAGCATGACCCGGCGCTGTTCCATGGCACCGAGCGCTTCTTCCGGCCCGGCTATGCGGCGCACCTGGTGGGCGAATGGATCCCGTCGCTCGAAGGCATGGACGCGCGGCTCAAGGCCGGCGCCACGGTGGCCGACGTGGGCTGTGGCCATGGCGCGTCGACGATCATCATGGCGCAGGCGTTCCCGGCGTCGACGTTCCGGGGCTTCGACTACCACGAGCCGTCGATCCGCTACGCCACCGAGGCCGCGCGGCGCGCCGGCGTGGAAGACCGCGTGACATTCGAAGTGGCCTCAGCGAAGGATTTTCCGGGGCGCGACTACGACCTCGTGGCCGTGTTCGACTGTCTGCACGACATGGGCGACCCGGTCGGCGCGGCACGCCATATCCGCGAGTCGCTCAAGCCGGACGGTTGCTGGATGATCGTGGAGCCGTTTGCCAACGACAGCCTGCAGGACAATCTCAATCCGGTGGGACGGGTCTTCTATTCGGCGTCGACGTTCATCTGCACACCGGGGTCGCGCGCCCAGGAGGGGGCGATGTGTCTTGGTGCCCAGGCCGGACAGGCGCGCATGAAGGGCGTGACCGAGCAGGGCGGGTTTGGCACCTTTCGCCGGGCGGCGCAGACACCGTTCAACCTGGTGTACGAGGTAAGGCCGTAGAGGGGAAGACAAGAAGAACCGGGGAGGGGCGGGACGCGCAGCATGCGCCAGCGGCAAGCCGACGCCGCTCGCCCGCTCCCCGGGCCCCCCGAGGCAAGACGCGCGAGGGGCGCAGGTCAGTACAAAGTCAGTGCAAGGTCAGTGCAAAGTCAGGCGGTGCCGCCGACCGTCATGTTTTCGATGCGCAGCGTCGGCTGGCCCACGCCCACGGGCACGCTCTGGCCTTCCTTGCCGCACACGCCAACGCCCGAGTCCAGGCGCATGTCGTTGCCGATCATGGTCACGTCCTTGAGCGATTCCGGGCCGTTGCCGACCAGCGTCGCGCCCTTGACCGGATAGGTGATCTTGCCGTCCTCGATCATGTAGGCCTCGCTGGCCGAGAACACGAACTTGCCGTTCGTGATGTCGACCTGGCCGCCGCCGAAGTTCACCGCGTACAGGCCGCGCTTCACGCTGGCGATGATTTCCTGCGGATCGCGGTCGCCGTTCAGCATGTACGTGTTGGTCATGCGCGGCATCGGCAGCGCGGCGTAGCTCTCGCGGCGCGCGTTGCCGGTGACGGGCATCTTCATCAGGCGCGCATTGAGCGTGTCCTGGATGTAGCCGGTGAGGATGCCGTCCTCGATCAGCGTGGTGCACTGCGTGGGGTTGCCCTCGTCGTCGAGGTTCAGCGAGCCGCGGCGGTTCTCGATCGTGCCGTCGTCCACCACGGTCACGCCCTTGGCGGCCACGCGCTGGCCCATGCGGCCGGCGAAGGCCGACGAACCCTTGCGGTTGAAGTCGCCTTCCAGGCCGTGGCCCACGGCCTCGTGCAGCAGCACGCCGGGCCAGCCCGGGCCGAGCACCACGGTCATGGCGCCGGCCGGGGCCGGGCGGGCATCGAGGTTGACCAGCGCCGACGACACCGCCTCGTCCACATACTTGCGCAGCAGGTCGTCGGTGAAGTAGCCGTAGGCATAGCGGCCACCGCCGCCCGAGGAACCCATCTCGCGCCGGCCATTGTGCTCGGCGATGACGGTCACCGACACGCGCACCAGCGGACGCACGTCGGCGGCAATCACGCCGTCGCTGCGGGCCACCAGCACCACATCGTATTCACCGGCCAGGCCGGCCATGACCTGCACCACGCGCGGATCCTTGGCGCGGGCCATCTTCTCGATGCGTTCGAGCAGCGCCACCTTCTCGGTGGCCGTCATCGAGTCGAGCGGGTCGTTGGGGGTGTAGAGGCTGCGGCCACCCTGCGAGGCCATGGCGCCAGCCACCTTCACGCGGCCGCTGCCGCTCTTGCCGATGGTGCGCGTGGCCGCGGCCGCCTGCGACAGCGCGGCCAGGCTGATGTCGTCAGAATAGGCAAAGGCAGTCTTGTCGCCCGAGACGGCGCGCACGCCCACGCCTTGGTCGATGCTGAAGCTGCCCGACTTGACGATGCCTTCCTCCAGGCTCCAGGCCTCGTTGCGCGTGTGCTGGAAGTACAGGTCGGCGTAGTCCACCTTGTGCGTGAAGATGTCCGCCAGCACGCGCTGGAGCTTGGCCTCGTCAAGGCCGTACGGTGCCAGCAGCAGCTGCTGCGCGGTAGCCAGGTTGCGAATTCCGAGATCTCCGGCGTTCATGATTGTCCTTGTCTTGAGCCCGTGACGACCGGGTCACGGGGAATGCAAACGGTAATGCCCTGAATGCTACAGCACGCGATGCCGCAATGCCGGAAGGTTCTGGCGCACCTCGGCCAGACGGCCGGGATCCACCACGCCCGACACCACCCCTTCGCCTTCGGGCAGCACGCCCATCAGCTCGCCCCACGGATCGACCAGCATCGAGTGGCCCCAGGTACGCCGGCCGTTCTCGTGCTTGCCGCCCTGTGCCGCGGCCAGCACATAGCACTGGTTCTCGATGGCGCGGGCACGGATCAGGATTTCCCAGTGGGCCTGCCCGGTGGTGTAGGTGAAGGCGGCCGGCATCAGAATCAAGGAAAGCGGCTGGCCATCCTTGCCGTGCGCCAGGTTGCGATACAGCTCGGGAAAGCGCAGGTCGTAGCAGACCGACATCGCCACGCGCCCGCACGGCGCATCGAAGGCCACCGGTGTCTTGCCGGCCAGGATCGTGCGCGATTCGTCGAAATTCTCGTCGCCCTTGGTGAAGCCGAACAGGTGGATCTTGTCGTAGCGGGCCACGCGGGCGCCGTGGGGGTCGAATGCCAGCGACGTGTTGTACACGCGCTGGTCGTCGTCGCACCACATCGGCAGCGTGCCGCCCACCAGCCAGATGCGGTGCCGGCGCGCGGCGTCGGCCAGGAAGCGCTGCACCGGGCCCTCGCCCTCGCGTTCGCGGATGGCCACCTTGTCGGACTCGTGCCGTCCCATCATGCAGAAGTACTCGGGCAACAGCACCAGCTCGGCGCCGCCGCGCGCGGCTTCGTCGATCAGCGTGCCGGCGCGGGCGAGATTGTCGTCGAGCGACGTTCCCGTCACCGTCTGGATGGCGGCAACGCGGAATGGCGTGGCAGCGGTCATCGTGGCTTCCTCCTGGGGAGCGGGGGCAGGGTGGTGCCGGCCCTAGCGCGGGTAGGCGCCGTTGCGATCCTGGACGGCCGGCTGGCGCTTATTGTCCTCCACTTTGGAGACCTTGGGGTCGGCCCAGGATCCGCTCACGTGGTAGTGCTGGGTGAACACCTTCGAGAACTCGTCGGCGAACAGCAGTTGCGCGGCCAGCGTGCCGATGCCCAGCACCGGGTTGATGAACGCCGCCGCCACCGAGGTGGTGGTGGCGTTGATGCGCGGCACCACGTCCACCTGCAGGTCCTGCGTCTCGTGCAGCAAGTCCGCCGTGCCGCTCATCGTCGCCATCACCTGGCTGCTCTTGAAGCGGAATTCGTCGATCTTGCCCACGCCGTTCTCGATCGTCCCGCCCGCCGTGATGTCGTCGAAGATCAGGCCCTTGCTGGTCAGCGAGCGGAAATCCAGCGTGGCGAACCGCAGCAGGCTTTGCAGGCTCAGCACGCCCAGCAGCCGGGCCGCGCCCGGTTCCACGCTGAGGATCTGGCCATTCTCCAGCTCCAGCTTCAGGCGGCCCGACAGCGAGGGGTAGTCGATCGACATCGGCGAGCCGCGCCACGCAATGCGGCCTTCCAGCGAGCCCTTGCCGTCGCGCACCGTGTGGGCCATCCCGAAGCGGTCCAGCACATCGCCGGCATTGCGGATATCGAGCTTGAAGTTCAGCAGCGTGCGGCGGCCTTCGGTAGGCGAGGCCGCGCCCTGCGCCGCTGCCTCGCGCAGGCGGCGCGGCAGCCGCCAGGTGCCGCTGCCGGTCAGGGTGGCGCCGGGCTGTTCGATGGTCAGGCTGTCCAGCGTCCACACCGGCTGGTTGTCCGCATGGCTGGTGTGGGCCTTGACCTCGAGCTTGCCGAAGTCGCGGCCATGCAGCACGAAGCGGTCCACGGCCAGGTCCAGCGCCGGCATTTCCTCGATGCTGCGGGTGATGGCCTCGGTCATGTGGCCGTCGTCGGTGGCGTCGGGAATGTCGAGGTGCGCAAGCCGGACCTTCAGCGACCCGGCCGGGTCATTGCTGTCGCGCCGCCATTGTCCGGTGCCGGCGATCTGCTTCGACGCCATCTGCAGCGCCCAGCCGTTGCTGTCGCGGTTGGCGTCGATAGCCACGTCGTCCAGGCTGCGGCCGAAGGCGTCGAGCGTCTTCGTGCGCACGCTGACGCGCTCGGGCAGGAATGGCGACGAGCGGTCCACCTCGCCGGCGGGCTTGCGGTCGCCGGAATCGGGGTCCAGCACGCTGCGCCACGCATCCACATCGAGCCGCTCGGCGGTGATCGCGGCGGCCACGCCGTTGGCCGGCTGCGGCGCGGGCTGCCCCACGCCTATGCCGCCGGCAATGACCTCGGTGGTGTCGCCACGGCGCAGCACATAGCGTGCGCTGACGCTGTTGCCCAGCTGGATGGTCATGTCTTCCAGGCCGGCGCGGGTGGGCGACGGGCGCAGGTCGAATCGCAGCGGCAGATCCTGGCCGGCCGGCTTCGACAGCGGGGCGGGCAGGTTCAGGGCCAGGCCGTTGAGATCGGATGCCACCTGCACCTGCAGGTGCTTGTCGCGCGACGACACCACCGCGCTATAGGGCGTGGCGCCCTCGATCCGCTTGCCCAGTGCCGCGCCGCCGCCAGCGAGCGCTTCGCGCAGCCCCTGGGCTGTGGCGGTGCCGCCGATCGTCACCCGCGTGGCGCCGTCGGGTTGGGTGCCGCCGGTCAGGCGGGTTTCGCCGCCCAGCAGCCGGGCGCGCACGTTGTTGAGCTGGAAACCGTGTTCGTCGAAGGCCACCGTGCCGCTGGCGCCGTACAGCGTGGGCAGCTCCGGGAACAGCGTGACGTCGTTGCCCGGGAAGTGGAATTCGCCGTTGACCTTGGCGCCGGCGGCGTGACTGAGCGGCAGGTCGAGCTTGAGCTTGAGATCGCCATGGCCGGGCGCGCGCGCGTTCTCGGTGATGTTGGCGGTCCAGCCCTTCACCGGGCTGGTGGCCACGTAGTGCAGGAAGCCCGTTACCGGACCAGTGGCGCTGCCGTCCACCGTCAGGCGGCCGTGATCGCTCATGTCGTCGATCTTGCCGCTTACATCGCGCAGCACCACGCCGGCGATGCCGCGCACGCCGGCCTGCTTGGCCAGGAACGACATGCTGCCGCGCTCGAACAGCAGGCTGCCCTGGATGTCGGTGAAGTCTGGCCAGGCCGTGCCCGCCGCGCCATTGCCATGCCCGGTATTGGGGCCGGTCTCGTGCGGCGCGATCTGGTAGCTCACGTTGCGCACCGGCGCCTCGACGCGAAAATCGCCCGCCTTGGCGAACGGCGGATGGAACGGGAAGTGGTACAGGTCGCCCTTGACCAGGAACTTCACATCGTGGGCCTCGCCGCCCACCAGCGCGCCTTCCAGGTAGTGCCTGGTGGCGGGCATCGTGGTGGGCAGGTAGCGCGGAATGCGGTTGGCCTGCGCGCGTTCCAGTTCGCCCGAGAGGTCGGCAATGCCGCTATGGCCGTCGCCGCCGGCGCGCCAGGTGCCGCGCACGGTGCCCGCCGTATCGGCGTTCGCGAAGTGGATGCCGTCGGTCTGCACCACGAGCTTGTCCTGCTCGTGGCTCCAACGCACCTCGCCGCGCAGCACGTCGAACGGCACCAGCGGGTCGTCGAACACGCCCGGGAAGCTCATCGTGGCGCCCGTGCTGTCCACGCGCGCGGTGCCCTGGCGGTCATCGAAACTGAACGTGCCGGACAGCTTCGTGAAGCCCGGCATGCCGGTATGCGGCTTGCCATCGGGGCCCACGGCCGGCACCGCCGGCTGGCTGTTGACGGAGACGCCGCGCAGCGTGCCCTGCACCGTGTAGTGCGGCACGCCCGGGCCGCGCGAGAGCAGCCCGCCGCGCTCGCGCACCCAGCTCACGTCGAGGTTGTCGATGTGTCCCGCCGGCTGCAGCGCACGCAGCTGGCGCAGCACCATGGTGTCCAGCGGCATCGAGGTGGCCAGCGCGCGCAGCGTGTTCAGGTCGAACGTGGGCGCGCGCAGCGCAAACTTGCGCAGGTTGCCGGCGTTGTCGCGGCTCCAGTCCACCGTGACCTTGCGCATGCCTTCGCGCCACGAGGCATCGGCGGCCGACGGCGGACCCGCCTGCGGGCCCGCCTGCCACAGCAGGGTATCGATGGTCAGCGAGTTGTTGCCGGCGCGGTCGCCCTTGTGCAGCAGCAGCGCCTGCGCGTTGGCCAGCTTGAGCGGCTCCGGCGCGCCGGTGAGCCGCAGGTCCACGCCCGTGGCGCGCATGCGCGTCTGGCTGCGCAGCACGTGGCCGCCACGGATGTCGATGGTGCCGTCGGTGCTGAAGACGCCGCTGTTGACGTTGTCGAAGATCGCCAGGTAGCGCTGCACCACGGGCAGCTGCACCTGGTTGAATGCCCAGCTGGCCTGGCCGGTCCAGTGGCGCCAGTCGCCCGCGCCATGCAGGTAGTCGTGCCGCAGGTTGGCCTGCAGCACCAGCGGCTGCGGCGCCAGCGACGCGCTGCGGGCCTCCAGCCGCACCGCGTGCTGCGCGCCGGTGCGTTCGGCCGTGAAGTGGATGTCCGCCACGTCGAGCTGCGGCAGCCGGGCCTTTTCGTCGAGCCAGCGAAGCTTGCCGCTGACCAGTTCGATGCGGCCTTGCGTCAGCAGCCAGTTCAGGAACGGGTCGTTGTCGGCGGACGGCTTCGTGGCCTCGATGGGCACGCCGGCCACCAGCAGGCGGCCTTCGGCGGTGCGGCGCACCAGCACGTCGGTGCGGTCGGCCGTCAGGCTCGCGAACTGCAGCGTCAGCGCCGGCACCGACTGCCACGACAGCTTGCCTTCGAGCGTCTCCGCCGCCAGCAGCGTGCGCTGCTGGTTATCCACGGCCAGCACCTGGCGCGCGCGGAAGGCGGGGCGCCAGCCGTCCCAGTAGGTATCGAGCTGCCCGATGCGCAGTTGCGCGGAGAGTGCGGCCGAGCCCTCGCGTTCCAGCCACTGGCGCGCGGTGTGGGCCTGCGGCCAGAGCACGAAGCGGATCAGTAGCACGGCCACCACGGCCAGCGCGGCCAAGGCCAGCGCAATGCGCAGCAGCACGCGCCAGAGCCGGCCCCAGGCCGGATGGCGGGCCAGCGCCAGCAGCCCCAGCCAGGCGCCGCGCAGCGTCTGGCGGACGCGCGTCATCGCGCGCTGGCGGCGGCCGGGCGCGTGAAAAGGGGAGGAAGCCGGAGCGGAGCCCGCAGGGGAGGATGCTGTGACCGTGGCGGCGCCATCGTTGCCCGGATGCGGGGTTGCGGAACCGTCGTCTGGGGCGGTGGGGCGGCTGGACATGCGCAGATTATCCGACAATACTAGCCGCTCTCCAAAGTGGTGCGGGCATGGCGCCACCGCGGTCTGTCACGGCGCCTGCCCGATCAAGCAAAGTAACTGGAATGACTGTCCCTGATCCGACGAGTTCCGCCGCGGGCCAAGCCCCGGCATTGCCCGGCAGTTCTCACCCGGCGGATGCCGCCGGCGCCACTTCGAACGTGGCTTCGGCCGGCGTTGCGGCACCGTCCGGGGGCATGGCCCACGGGGCCTTTGCCACGATGACGGCGCAGGGACTGACGCCGGCCGATTGCGAAGGCCACGTATTGTACTCGGCGGCGTACTCCCACTACGCACGACGTGTGCTGGCCGCGCGCCCCGGCGTGCCGGCCATCGTTGCCGATGCAGCGGTGGGCCCGATCACGCGCGACTGGATGCGCCAGCGGCTGCAGGCGCTGCAGGCCCCCGGTGCCGATGTGGAGACGGCGGCGGGCCAGGCGCTGCGGCGGCTGCGCGCCGAAGTGATGTGCGCGGTGATCGAGCGCGACCTGCGCGGGCTGGCCACGCTGGCGGAGATCACCGGCGCCATGACCGACCTGGCCGAGCTGTCGATCCAGCACGGTCTGCGCGTGCTTGGCGACGACCTTGCGGCCACCTTCGGCCGGCCCACCGGCGACCAGAGCGGCGAGGTGCAGGAGCTGGTGGTGGTCGGCATGGGCAAGCTGGGCGGCCGCGAACTCAATGTCTCGTCCGATATCGACCTGATCTTTCTCTATGACGAGGACGGCGACACCCAGGGCGGCTCGCGCTCGCTGTCGAACCACGAGTACTTCATCCGGCTGGGCCGGCGGCTGATCACGCTGCTGTCCGAGGTGACGGCCGACGGCTTCGTGTTCCGCGTGGACATGCGCCTGCGTCCGAACGGCGATGCCGGGCCGCTGGTCTGCAGCTTCGGCATGCTCGAGGAATACCTGGTGGTGCAGGGGCGCGAGTGGGAGCGCTACGCCTGGATCAAGGGCCGCGTGGTCTCGGCCATCGACACGCCGCACGCCGAGCGCGCGGCCGCGCTGCTGGGCCGCCTTACCACCCCGTTCGTGTTCCGCCGCTACCTGGACTACGGCGTGATCGCCGCCATCCGCTCGCTGCATGCCCAGATCCGCTCCGAGGCGGCCAAGCGCAGCGGCGGGCTGGCCGGGCATGGCGTGAACCAGCGCTCGTTCAATATCAAGCTCGGGCGCGGCGGCATCCGCGAGATCGAGTTCATGGCGCAGGTGTTCCAGCTGATTCGCGGCGGCCAGGACCCCGCGCTGCGCGTGCGCCCCACGCTTGAGGTGCTGGATGTGGCCGTGGAGCGCAACCTGCTGCCGGCCGGCCAGGCCGCCCAGCTGGCCGATGCCTACCGCTTCCTGCGGCAGCTCGAACACCGGCTGCAGTATCGCGACGATGCGCAGACGCATCACCTGCCCACCTCGGACGACGAGCGCGCGGCCGTGGCGCAGATGATGGGCTGCGCCGACTGGGACACGCTGGTCGCGCAGATGAACACGCTGATGGAGCCCGTGGCGCAGCAGTTTGAAGCCACGTTCTCCGATCCGTTCGCCGACGGCGAGACGGCGCAGAGCGAGCCGCTCTGGCCCGCGCTGGTGCGCGAGGAAATGGCTTCGCGCGCCACGCAGTCGAACCCCGGCGACGACGCCGACGAGACCGATCCGCAGTCGTCGCCGTGCCAGGCGCTGCAGGCGGCGGGCTTTGGCGACTGCACGGGGCTGTACGACCGCCTGCGCGCCATTGGCACGTCGATGCGCTACCGGGCGCTCTCCGAAACCAGTCGCGGCCGCTTCGACCTGCTCGTCAACCGCGCGCTGGACCTGGCCGCGAAGCAGGACGATGCCGACGCCACGATCGCGCGCTTCCTGGACTTCCTCGATGCCATCAGCCGGCGCGCGTCGTACCTGTCGCTGCTGTCGGAATATCCGCAGGCGATGGATCGCGTGGCGCAGACGCTGCATGCCTCGCGCTGGGCCGCCACCTACCTGACGCGCCATCCGCAACTGCTGGACGAACTGCTCGACAGCGACGCGCTGGCCAGCGCGCCCGACTGGGCGGCGTTCCGTGAGCGGCTGGCCGAGCGGCTGCATGCCTCCGATGGCCAGGTCGAGACGCAGATGGACATCCTGCGCCGCGAGCACCATGCCGAGACCTTCCGCATCCTGCTGCAGGACCTGCAGGGCCTGCTGACCGTGGAGCAGGTGGCCGACCGCCTGTCGGACCTGGCCGACGCGATGCTCGAAGTGACGATGCAGGCCGTGTGGCGCCAGCTGGCCACGCGCCACTGCGAGACGCCACGGTTCGCGGTGATCGCCTATGGCCGGCTGGGCGGCAAGGAGCTGGGCTATGCGTCAGACCTCGACCTGATCTTCCTGTATGACGATGCCCACGAGCGCGCGCCCGACGTCTACGCGGCCTATGCGCGCCGCCTGATCACCTGGCTTACCAGCCATACGGCGGCCGGCATGCTGTTCGACGTGGATACGCGCCTGCGCCCGAATGGCGCGGCGGGGCTGCTGGTCACGAGCTTCGACGCGTTCCGGCGCTACCAGCTGCGCGAGGGCGACAACACGGCGTGGGTGTGGGAGCACCAGGCGCTGACGCGCGCCCGCTTCTGCGCCGGTGATCGCGAGATCGGCAACCGGTTCGAGGATCTGCGCGACGAAATCCTGCGCCAGCCGCGCGATGCCGCCGCGCTGCGCGAGGAGATCGTGCAGATGCGCGCGAAGGTGGCCGAGGGCCATCCGAACCCCACCGACCTGTTCGACCTCAAGCACGATCGCGGCGGCATGGTCGACATCGAGTTCACGGTGCAGTACCTGGTGCTGCTGCATAGCGGCGCGCATCCGGAACTGACGCGCAACGCCGGCAACATCGCGCTGCTGCGCATGGCCGGCGTGCTGAACCTGATCGATGCCGGGCTGGCGCTGGCGGTGGGCGATGCCTACCGGCTGTTCCGCGCCCGCCAGCACAAGCTGCGGCTGGACGGGCAGGACCAGGCCCGCGTGGCGCCAGACAGCGTGGCCGAGCAGACGGCGCCGGTGCGCGCGCTCTGGCATTCGGTTTTCGGTCCGGGCTGACGCGAGTGCAGCCGGACGCGACCACTGCGCAAGCGCCGCGCGCTGGCGGAGGCGCCGAGGCGCGGCTGCCAGGCTGGCCGGCGATGCTGGCCACCGTGGCTGGCGTGGCGGCGGTGGCGGCGCTCTTTACATTCGTGCCGTGGTGGCACGCGCACGGGCTCTATGTGCGCGACGCCGTGCGGCTCGACGGCCAGTGGTGGCGCGTGCTGACGGCGATGTGGGCGCACCTGGGCTGGCGCCACTATCTTTCGGACGTGGCCGCCACGGCCGGCCTGCTGCTGCTGGCCGGGCGCGTGGCGCGCATCCGCACCATGCTGGCCGTGCTGGTGGTGTGCGGCGTGGCCGCGCAGGTGGCACTGTTGCGCATGCCGGCAGTGGGCTGGTACGGCGGCCTCTCCGGTGCGGCGCATGGACTGGCGCTTTGGGCGGCCCTGCGGCTGCTGCAGGCGCCAGGATGGTCGCGCGTGATTGGCGTGGTGACCTGCGCGATCGTGCTGGGCAAGGTGTGGGTCGAGCAGTCCTGGCTGGCGGCGGTGGTGTTCGACCCGTCGTGGGGCTTTGGCGTGGTGCGCGGCGCCCATGCGGCCGGCGCCGTGGCCGGGCTCGCGTGCTGGCTCTTGCAGGAGTGGTGGGGCCAGCGGCGGCGCTGAGCGCCACATAGACACGCCCCGGCCCGACACGCCCCGGCCCTCCGTACTAGCTACCGCTTGACTCGCCGCCGCGTCGCAAATCCCGCCAGACCAATGCCCAACAGCACCAGCGCGCTCCACGGCGCGAATGCGCCACCGCCACCGCCGCTGTCGGTGCTGGCCGTTGTCGATCCGGTCGATGCGCCGGCCGATCCCGGATTCGGCGCCGTGGCCAAGGCCGCGTCGGCATCCAGCAGGCCCGCGCCACACGTGCCCACGTTGCTGCCCGTCGTGCAATAGGTGCCGGCCGGATGGGCGCGCGCCGTGTTCTTCAGCACGGCTGTCACCTGTGCCGGCGTCAGTTGCGGGTTCACGGCGAGCATGAGGGCCACCACGCCGGAGACGATCGGCGTGGCGAAGCTGGTGCCGGCCGAACGCAGGTCGTAGACAAAGTTGCCCGGGCCGGCGGCGCCATCGTTGGAGGTGGTGACGATCAACGAGGGCGTGGCGCATGTGCCATTGACGATGCGCGTGGCGCCGCAGCCGCCGCCCGGCGCGCTGATCGCCACCTGCGTGCCGCTGTTGGCGTAGCTGGCGTGGTCGCCATCGTTGGTGTGGGCCGTGACGGCGATCACACCGGTGCAATCGGCCGGCGCTTCCACGGCGCTGGCGGAGTTGCCGGCCGCCGCCACCACGATCACGCCGGCGGCATTCAGGTCGTTGACGGTCTGCTGCTCAATGCTCGAACACTTGCCGCCGCCCAGGCTGACGTTCACCACGCGCGCGGGCGTGGGGTTGGCCGGCACGCCCGTCACGCTGAGGCCGCCCGCCCAGCGCATGCCGTCGACGGTATCGGAGAGCAGGGCGCCGCAACGGCCCGACACACGGACGGGCTGGATGCGGGCGGACCAGTCGACCCCGGCCATGCCCTGCACGTTGTTGGTGGCCGCGCCCAGCACGCCGGCCACGCGCGTGCCGTGCCAGCTGCTGGTGGGGTCGGTGGTGCCGTCCTGGCAGGTGGTGCCCGACGGCGTGTAGTCGCCCGGGTCATGGGCATCGCCGTCGCGGCCATCGCCATCGACCGATACCGTCGTCGAACTGATGAAGTCGTAGCCGGCCACGAGCCGGCCGGACAGGTCGGGGTGATCCAGGTAGCCGGTATCGACCACCGCCACCACGATATTGCTGCTGCCCCGGGAGCGGTCCCATGCGCGCGGCAGGTTCACGCCACCGATCACGGTGGTGGGCGAGCCCAGGTAGGGCTGGTTCGTCGCGAAGAGCGGATCGTTGGGAGTGGTGTCCATGGGACGCAGCCAGCGGTCCGGCACGGCGTCGGCCACGCGCGGGTCCTGGCGCAGGCGCCGGGCCACGGTTTCCGGATCATCGCCCCGGCTGTCGACCACGGAGAGCAGTTGCAGCGCGTTCGACATCGGCCGCCTGAGCGACAGCGCCAGCCCGGTATTCGATGCCACGCGCTTCATGCGCTCGCTGTCCGCCGAACTGGTGGCAGCGCTGCCGGCCATCCGGCTGGCGGCGGTGCCCGCGGCCGAGGCCGGCGTCGGGTCGGCGACGGTGGCCTGGCCGACGTCGCGCCAGCGCACGATGTAGTTGCCGGTGTAGACCGTGCCCGTATGGACCGGCGCGGGCCGCGCGGCGCCGCCGGTGTCGGCGTGTGCGGCGAGCGGGGCGGCGCACAGGACGGCGGCCAGGATGGAACCTGCAAGGACCGAACCGCCCAGCGCCAGCGCGGCTGGCAGGGCGGCTCGGGGATGGGACTTCAGCTTCGCGTGCGACATCGTTGCTCCTGCGGAGAACTTCGGATGCGGACTGCTGAGGAAGGCGCTTGTTTTGGGTCTTCTGCGCGGCCGGTCTTGCTGATTTTTGGCGACGCTCGCCTGATGGGTCCAGCTTAGCGGTTCAGTCAGGGGTTTGACGACGACGGCGTCGAAGTTGGCGCCGGCGCCGGGGGCAGCATGTCGCGGCCCGGCGGCATGCCGCGATGCGGCTTGAGCATCCGGTCCGGGGTGGCGGATGCCACACGCGGCGCGGCGCGCAGCGTGGCCAAGGCCTGGTCGAGCGTTACGTCGGGCGTGTTGGTAATGGCGGTGACCAGCCAGACGCCCGCCGACATCGGCCGCTTGACCACGTAGCGCGCCGGCCCCGGCACTGCGGCCAGCAGCTTGCCGGCGTCTTCCGAGAGCGTGACGTCGGGCGGCGTGAAGGCGACGAGGATGTCGCCAATGGCGCGGTCGTCGGTGATGCTGCCGCGCGGCGGCGCGAACGACGTTGCTTCGGACGCGCAGCCCGACACGGCGGTCAGCGCAGTCAGGGCGGCGCTCAGGGCCAGCGTGGCCACGGCGCTGGCGCGGCGGCGGGTCGACGGCTTCTTGCCATGGGTCATCGGTTTGAAACTCCTGTGTTCTGCGCTCAGCCCGCGGCGCGGCGCGGCTTGCGGCCGCCCCCTTCGCGCGGGGCATTGGCGGCCTGGGCCGCGCGGGCGCCCTGCGCCACCATCTCTTCGGCGTGTTGCATGGTTGTGGCAGTCACCGTCGCGCCGCCCAGCATGCGCGCGGTCTCGTTGATGCGGCCCTCGGCGTCGAGCACCCGGATGCGCGAACGCGTGACCGCGCCCGACGCGTCGGTGCGGCTTTCCTTGCTGACCAGCAGGTGCGTGCCCGCCTGGGCGGCCACCTGCGGCAGGTGCGTCACGCACAGCACCTGGCGGGCGCGTCCCAGCTCCTGCAGGCGCCGGCCCACCACCTCGGCCACCGCGCCGCCAATGCCGGTGTCCACCTCGTCGAAGATCAGCGTGGGCGTGGGCGCCGCTTCGCTGGTAATCACCGAGATGGCCAGGCTGATCCGCGCCAGTTCGCCACCGGATGCCACGCGTGCCAGCGGGCGGGCGGTGACGCCGGCGTGGCCGGCCACGAGGAATTCCACCTGTTCGAGCCCGTGGCTCTGGCCCTCGTCGAGCGGGTTCAGCGCTACCGCGAACGCGCCGCCGGCCATCGACAGGCCCTGCATGGCGTCGGTGACGGCGGCCGACAGCGCCGTGGCGGCCACCTTGCGCGCGGCCGACAGATGCTGGGCCAGCGTCAGGTACGCGGCGCGCGCGGCGGCCTCGCGGGCCAGCACCTTGTTGATGTCCTGGGCGGCCTGCAGGTCGTCGAGCTGCTGGCGCCGGGCCAGCAGTTCGTCAGACAGTTGCTCGGGGGGCAGCCGGTACTTGCGCGCCGTGGCGTGCAGCGCCTGCATGCGGTCTTCCACGGCCTGCAGCCGCTCCGGATCGAGTTCGAGCCGGTCGACGTAGCGGTTCAGGGAATGCGCGGCTTCCTCGACCTGCACCAGCGCGGGCTCCAGCGCATCGAGCACATCGCGCAGGCCGGCATCGAGGTCGGCCAGTTGCTGCAGCCGGTGCACCACGCCGTTCAGCACCGAGGTCACCGCGCCATCGGATTCGGCCAGCGCGTCGAGCGCCGCGCGGCTGCCGTCGATCAGGCCGGCCGCGTGCGACAGGCGGTTGTATTCGGCCTGGATCGCTTCCCACTCGCCCGCCTGCGGCGCGAGCTTGTCGAGTTCGCCCACCTGCCATTCCAGGCGTTCGCGCTCGAGCTGCATTTCGCGCGACTGGTGTTCCACGGCCTCGCGCTGCTTGACGCAGGCCCGCCACGCACGCCAGGCCTCGGCCACGGCGGCCGCCTGCTCGGTCAGGCCGGCATGGGCGTCGAACAGATGGCGCTGTGCGTCGGGGCGCAGCAATTGCTGGTGGGCATGCTGGCCGTGGATGTCCACGAGCTGGTCGCCCACTTCGCGCAGTTGCGCCAGCGTGGCCGCCGCGCCGTTGATGAAGGCCTTGCTGCGGCCCGAGGCGTCGACGGTCCGGCGCAGCAGCACGGTGTCGTCGTCGCCGGCGAGTTCGCGCTCCGCCAGCCAGGCGTCGAGCGCCGGATGGGTGTGGAAGGTGGCGCTGATGCTGGCCCGGGCCGCGCCCTCGCGCACCACGCCGGCATCGGCGCGTTCGCCCAGCACGAGCGCCAGCGCATCGATCAGAATCGACTTGCCGGCGCCGGTTTCGCCGGTGAAGACGGTAAAACCGTTCGTGAAGTCGAGATCGAGCGTGTCGACGATGACGAAATCGCGGATGGACAGGCTGCGCAGCATGAGGGTATGCGTTCGGGAAGCGGGGAGTTAGAGCCGGTTGTCTTCGGTCGGGTACTCATGCCAGTGCAGCTTCTTGCGCAGCGTGGCGTAGTAGTTGTAGCCCACCGGGTGCAGCAGGTTGATGGTCTTGGCCGACCGGCGCACCACGATGCGGTCTCCCGGCAGCAGCGACGCCAGCGACTGCATGTCGAAGTTGACGCTGACATCGCGCGCGCTGGCCACCTCGATGGTGACCTCGGCGTCGTGCGGCAGCACGATCGGGCGGTTCGACAGCGCGTGCGCGGCAATCGGCACCAGCACCAGCCCCGACAGCGTGGGATGCAGGATCGGGCCGCCCGCGGCCAGCGCGTACGCGGTGGAGCCGGTGGGCGTGGAGACGATCAGGCCGTCCGAACGCTGGTTGTACATGAAATAGCCGTCGACCGAGACCGCCAGCTCCACCATGCCCGAGATGCCGGAGCGGTTCACCACCACGTCGTTGAACGCCAACGCCGAGAAAATCACCGCATCGTCGCGGATCACGCTCGATTCCAGCAGCATGCGCGACTCGGCCTCGTAGCGGCCGGCCAGCATTTCGGGCAGCGCGGTGGTAACGTCCTCGAGCGGGATGTCGGTCATGAACCCGAGCCGGCCGTGGTTGACGCCGATGACCGGCACGTCGTGGCCGGCCAGCTGGCGCGCCAGCCCGAGCAGCGTGCCGTCGCCGCCCAGTACCACGGCCACGTCGGCCTGGCGGCCGATTTCCTCGGGCGTCAGCACGGGGTATCCGGTGAGGCCGGTGGCCATGGCCGTTTCGCGCTCGAACACCACATCCTGCCCATTGCGGGAAATGCAGGATGCCAGTTCCTCCAGCGGACCCTCGATGCCGGCGGTCGAATGCCGGCCCACCAGGGCAACGGTCTTGAACGGCGCGCGCGGGGCGCGGGACTTTGAGGGGGCAGACATGGCGGGATTAGACCATACCGGCATGACCATTGCCAGCAATCGGCGGCAGGGAGGCGGGCGGGGCCGGGCGGCGGTGGGGAAGGGCGGATTCGGGCGCCGGCGGACGCGCCCGGGCGGCTGAATGGCGTCGCGTCCGCCCGGACGGCCCAGTTTTGATTAAAATCGCTTGCATCATGGACGAACGTTCTAAAACGCTGCTCAAGACCCTGATCGAGCGGTACATCGCCGAAGGGCAGCCGGTGGGCTCGCGGACCCTCTCGAAGTATTCGGGTCTGGACCTCTCGCCGGCCACCATTCGCAATGTGATGTCCGACCTCGAGGAAATGGGGTTCATCGCCAGCCCGCATACCTCGGCCGGCCGCATTCCCACGCCGCGCGGCTACCGGCTGTTCGTCGATTCGATGCTGACGGCGCGCCCGCTGGAAGGCGGCCCGGCGCTGCCCGCCGCGCTGGCGGACCTGCAGGACCAGATCCAGGGCCAGATGGCCAGCCAGCAACTGGGGCCGCAGCGCATGATCACGGCGGCCGCGCACACGTTGTCGAACCTGTCGCGCTTTGCCGGCGTGGTGATGACGCCACGGCGCGCGCAGTCGTTCCGGCAGGTGGAATTCATGCGGCTGTCGGACAAGCGCATCCTGCTGATCATCGTCAGCCCCGAAGGCGATGTGCAGAACCGCATCATCCAGACCGAGCTGTCGTACACGCCGGCCCAGCTGATCGAGGCGGCCAACTTCTTCAACACGCACTACGCCGGCATGCGGTTCGATGCCGTGCGCGACTTGCTGCGCGGCGAACTGCAGGCGCTGCGGCGCGACATGTCGACGCTGATGCAGGCGGCCGTGGAGGCCGGCAGCAGCGCGATGGCCGAGGACAACACCGAGCAGGTGGTGATCTCGGGCGAACGCAAGCTGCTGGAGGTGGAAGACCTGTCGTCGAGCATGGACAAGCTGCGGCGGCTCTTCGACGTGTTCGAGCACAAGACCAGCCTGCTGCAGCTGCTGGATGTGTCCAGCCACGCGCAGGGCGTGCAGATCTTCATCGGCGGCGAGAGCCAGCTCGTGCCGCTGGAAGACATGGCCGTGATCACGGCGCCGTACGAACTGGATGGCCAGATCGTCGGCACGCTGGGCGTGATTGGCCCCACGCGCATGGCGTACGAGCGGGTCATCCCGATCGTCGACATCACCGCCCGGCTGCTGTCCAGCGCGCTGAGCCAGAACGGCTGAGGCGCGCGCGTGTCTGCCCGCGTGTCTGTCCGCGTGCCTGTCCAGATGTCGGCCGCCCGGCTGGCTACAATCTCCTTTTTTCTCGACAGCGCCCCCGGCCTCGCTACGGAAACCCCATGACGTTTTCGCCTGAACCGGCATACCAGCACGGCCAGCCGCCGCGCACCGCGATTCTGCTGATCAACCTCGGCACCCCCGATGCGCCCACGCCCAAGGCGGTGGGGCGCTACCTGAAGGCCTTCCTGTCCGATCCGCGTGTGGTGGAAATCCCGCGGCTGGCGTGGCTGCCCATCCTGCACGGGCTGATCGTGCCGTTCCGCTCGCGTGCCTCGGCGCTCAAGTACGAGTCGATCTGGCTGCGCGAGGCGCACATGACCGGCTCGCCGCTGCTGGTGCACACCGAGCGCCAGGCCCATGCGCTGCAGTTGCTGATGCACAAGCTCGGGCACGACGTGACCGTGGCGTGCGCCATGCGCTATGGCAATCCGTCGATCGAATCGGTCATGGAAGCGCTGCGGCGCCAGGGCACCGAGCAGATTCTGCTGCTGCCACTGTATCCACAGTTCTCGGGCACCACCACGGCCACGGCCTTCGACGAGGTATTCCGCGTGCTGGCGGGCTGGCGCAACCAGCCCGAGCTGCGGCTGGTCAAGCATTTCCATGATCACCCGGCCTATATCGCGGCCCTGAATGCGCAGGTGCGCGGGTATTGGGCCACCCACGGCGTGCCGGACTTCGCGCGCGGCGACAAGCTGATTCTGTCGTTCCACGGCCTGCCGCGGCGCCTGCTCGACCTGGGCGACCCGTACCATTGCGAATGCCTGAAGTCCGGGCGCATGCTGGGGGAAGCGCTGGGCTTGCAGCCGGGCCAGTATCAGGTGACGTTCCAGTCGCGTTTCGGCAAGGCCGAATGGCTCCAGCCCTATACCGCGCCGACGCTGACCGAGCTGGGCAAGGTTGGCACGCAGCGCGTGGATGTGTTCTGCCCGGGCTTTCCGGCCGACTGCATCGAGACGCTGGAGGAGATCGCCATGGAAGGGCAGAGCGAATTCCGGGTGGCGGGCGGGCACGACTTCCATTTCATTCCATGCATGAATGATTCGGAGGCCTGGGTGGCGGGCATGGCGGAGATTGCGTTGCAGCATCTGCAAGGCTGGCCGCTGCAGATGCCGCATCCGCACGAGCTGGAAGCGCGCCGCACGCGTGCCCAGGCACGCGGCGCGGCGGCATGAGGATCTGACGATGCAAGTGAACTTCGACGCGGATGCGCGCATGCGCATCGACAAATGGCTGTGGTGCGCACGGTTCTTCAAGACCCGGTCGCTGGCGGCCGATGCGGTGGAGCGCGGCCGCGTGACCGTGAACGGCCAGCCGGTGAAGAACTCCCGCGAGGTGAAGCCGGGCGACATGGTGGTGCTGGAAGCGCACCAGCAGCGCTGGGAGGTGGAGGTCAAGGGCGTGCCGGCGTCGCGCGGCTCGGCACCCATCGCCCAGAGCACCTATGCGGAATCACCGGAAAGCCAGGCGCGGCGCCAGCTGGAAGCGGAACGCCGGCGCCTGCAACCGGAGCCGGCGTCACAGTTGCAGGGGCGGCCGACCAAGCGCGACCGTCGCCGCATCGATGATTTCAAGGGATAGCGCGCCATGCCGGAAACTAGCCGCCTCCCATCGGGCGGGGCCAGTCTGGCACGGTATGAGAAGGGTTCAGCGAACGTACTGGACGATGTAGTGCTTGAACACGGCCTTGCCGCTGCCGTATTCGGTGTCGCGCGGGGCAACCGCTTCGGAGAGGCAGATGAAGGCCGTCATGGCCGACAGGGCGGCGATGAGGCAGAGCGTGACGACTGGCAGCTTGTGCATGGCGAACCGTCCCAATGATGCACCAAATTGATCCACCTTTTTGCTCCCGCTATTTTTGTCATTTTTTTCCTACATCGAATCTTAGTTCTTGCGTTGCAGCAAAGCAATGAACACCAGATTGCATCAATCAAGGGTTTGTAACGGCGTGTTTCGGCGTCTCTGAACCTTCACACCTTGAAAAACTGGAAGCCGGTCGCCATCTGCGGCTAGACTTGCCGGTTGGCAACCGAATCACCCAACGCATGGTCCGCTGTCAGCGCGGGCCACGTTTTAGCCTTGATACGAAACGATATGGAAGAACAGAATCTGACGCCCGAACCGAACACGCAGCAAGCCGCTGCGCAGGCGCCCGAGGCTGCGGCCGCCGGCGCTGACGACATCGCACGCCTGACCCAGCAGGTGGCCGACCTGGAGGCCAAGGCCAAGGAAAACTACGAGTTGTTCTTGCGTGCCACGGCCGAGGGCGAGAACATCCGCCGCCGCTCGCAGGAGGAAGTGTCGAAGGCGCACAAGTTCGCCATCGAGAACTTCGCCGACAACCTCGTGCCCGTGATGGACAGCCTGCAGGCCGCGCTGGCCGACAACACCGGCGACCTCGCCAAGCTGCGCGAAGGCGTGGAACTGACGGCCCGCCAGCTGGCCGCCGCTTTCGAGCGCGGCAAGATCATCGAGGTGAACCCGGTGGGCGAGAAGTTCGATCCGCACCGCCACCAGGCCATTTCGATGGTGCCGTCCGAGCAGGAACCGAACACGGTGGTCATGGTGCTGCAACGCGGCTACATGATTGCCGACCGCGTGCTGCGTCCGGCGCTGGTGACCGTTTCGGCGCCGCGCTGAAGCGGCAGCGATGCCCCGCGCATGACCCCACGCCCGGTGGCCGCAAGGCTGCCGGGCGTTGTTGTTTCTGGAGACCCGGCGATGTCCGACGACTTGCAACAGCCCCACCTCGACCACCGCGCATTCGACGTGCTGGACATGCAGCCGGTGGACCCCGGCACCATCGATGCGGCCATCGCGGCCGCTGGCGACGACCTGGTCTGCGTGTTCTTCTGGGGCGTGGACTGCTTCAACTGCGAAATGGCCAAGAAGGCGATACTGGCCGATCCGGACAAGCTGCGCGTGCTGAACCTGCGCTGGCTGCACACCAACGTCTACGCCCACCCCGAGCTGGGGCGCCGCTTCGGCCTGCATGGCATTCCGGTGTTCATGTTCTTCCACAAGGGCAAGAAGCTGGGCCGCGCCACGGGCTGGCACGGCTACGGCCAGTTCGCGGCGGCGGTCGGCAACGCGCGGCTGAAAGCCGAGGGCAAGCCGCTGGCCGGCTGATCAGCGCGACAGCGCGTAGCCGATGCGGAACTGCCAGGGCGTCTTCTGGTTGTAATAGAGCAGGCTCTCGCCGTAGCCGTAGAAGAAGCCCGCCATCAGGAAGCCGGCCGTGCCCGGTATCAGTCGCGCCAGCGGATAGGTCACGCGCGAATCCACGCTGCCATAGCCCTTGCGGGTGCCCTTGCGCAGCGTGGCGGCGAATTCCCACGAGTCGGGGCGGCCGTAGGCCAGTTCCAGGTCCATGTAGCCGCGATAGTGCGCGATGTCTTCGTTGTCGCTCTTGCCCACGTAGGCGTAGACCTTCGGCGCCACGCGCCAGTGCCAGTCGGTCTGGTCGCCGAAGTACATGGTTGGCTTGACGAACAGCGTGTTGACCGCGCGCGAATCGTCGCCGTCGCGGCCGTTCGACTCATGCTCGAAGCCGGTGGCGATAGACAGCCGGCTGATCACGCTGTTCTTCACCCCGGTGTCCGACAAGTAGTAGTACAGGCTGGGCCGGTAGTTGGTGTCCTTGAACGGCCGCGAATCGCTGGCCAGATCCCATAGCGAAAACTGCGTGTAGGCGAAGTAGAGGTTGTTCAGGACCGACTTCGAATTCGGATCCTCGCCCTCGAAGATCCGGTACTTGAAGCTGATCTGGAACTTCGCGTTGGCGCCGTTGTGCAGGCCGAACATCAGGTACATCGGCTCGTTGAACGACAGGCGCTGGGCGTCGCGCAGGTCGGCCGGGGCCGGGGGCGGCGTGCCATCGGCGGTGACGATGGGCGTGACCGGCGTACCGGACGCACCGGACGCCGGCACTGCGTCGGCCGGGGCACCTGCGTTGCCTGGCGCCGCCGCGATGGCTGGCGCCGGCGGAATCTCGCCGGGCGCGGGGGCACGGTTCAGGGTTACGAGCACCGGGGCGGCGTCGATGCCGGTGACGTCGACGCGTACCAGTCCGCGCAGCGTGGCGGGCCACTCGGCGCTATAGCTGATCGTGCGGTTTTCGCCGCGCCGCAAATTCAGGATGGCCGGGCCGCTGCCGGTGCGCTTCAGCGTCATGCGCACCGGGGCGGCCAGGTCGCCGGAAGCCGTGACTTCCAGCGTCTCCGGTACCGCATAGCGGCGCATGTCCTCGTCGCCGGATACCAGCAGCGTCAGGGTGAGGGGACGAGTGCCGTCCACCTGCCGGGGCGGCTGCAGCAGCGCCACGGCGCCCTGCGCGGCCATCGGCAGCGATGCGGCGCCAGCGAGCGCCAGCACGGACAACAGCGGGGCGAGGGCGCGGCGCTTGCCCGCGCGCGCCGGTGAGAGCAAAGACATGGGAGCAGCACGCCGCGCACGCGAGGTGCCACCGGCATTGGCGCGGTGGCGTGGACGTGACACGCTGACGTGACAAGGAATGGCGACCGCAAGAGGTTAGCATGCGCCACACGCCGCGCTTGTCAGTGTGTGTCGGACAAATCAGCGCTGGATGATCTCGCCCCGGTGTGCGGTATCAGCCTCTGGCGCGGCGCTGGATATCGTCCACGTACGCCTGCCCGTCGGGCGGGGTGCCGGTGCGCTGTGCATTCCAGAGCATCTGGCCCAGCGCTTCCATGATCTGGTGCTGGGCCTCGTGCGGCGAGTCGAGCCGGCGGCTCAGTGCCTCGCAGGCGGCGCGGATGCCGGGCGGCTGGTCAATCGATACCTGTTCGGAAATCGACAGATGCATCGCCAGGTGCAGGAACGGGTTGGTCTGGCCGCCTTCGGGCGTGTAGTCGCGCGTGAGCGCGCCTTCGGTGTCGTCCAGCAGCGCGTGGTATTCGGGATGCTGGTCGATCCAGTCGACCGCGATGGCCTCGAGCGGCGTGAGGACATTGCCCGCCACGCGCTTCTGCCAGGCTTCGCAGAAGAAACGGCGGACTTCTTCTCTTGAGGGATTGAACATGATGGCCGCTATTGTAGTGCAGCGCCCCGATGGCTGCCGGCCGCGCGCGGCGCTTCTCGTAGAATGCGAGCTTTCGTACTTCCCGCGCCAACATGACCGCTTCCGCCTCCGGCACCCTGGAGCAGGCCCGCGACAAGCTCGCCGGCGTGCTGCTGATTGCGTTGTCTGCCAGCGCCTTTGGCGCGATGGCCATCTTCGCGCGCTTTGCGTACGCGGCCGGGGCCGATGTGTACGGGCTGCTGGCGGTGCGCTTCGTGATTGCCGCCATCGCCATGGGCTTCGTGATGCGGGCGCGCGGCATCGGGCTGCCGCCGCTGCGGCGCGTGCTGGCGCTGGCGGCCATGGGCGGCGTGGGGTACGTGGGCCAGTCCTATTGCTTCTTCACCGCCCTGAATCATGCGCAGGCCAGCCTGGTGGCGCTGCTGCTGTACCTGTATCCGCTGTTCGTGACGATCCTGGCCGCCATCTTCCTGAAGGAGCGCCTGAGCACCGCCTCGGTCATCGCGCTGGTGCTGTGCTCGGTGGGTGCCGGGCTGACGGTGGGCGGCGGCGAAGGCGAGCCGATCGGCATTGCGCTGGGCGTGGCGGCGGCGGTGATCTACTCGGTCTACATCGTGGTGGGCGCGCGGGTGACGGCCGGCGTCAACGCCATTGCCACCACCACGGTGATCTGCACGGCGGCGGCCGTGGTCTACGTGACGGTTGGCATTCTGCGTACCGGCGCCGGCGTGCCGCCGCAGTTTCCGTCCAGCGCCGGCGGCTGGCTCGCCCTGCTGGCGATTGCGCTGGTTTCCACGGTGCTGGCCATCCTGACGTTCTTCGCCGGGCTGCAGAAGCTGGGCGCCTCCCGCGCGTCGATGCTGTCGACGCTCGAACCGGTGGTGACCGTGGTGCTGGCGGCGGCCCTGCTGGGCGAGCACATCGGCGTGACCCAGGCCATCGGCGGCGGCCTGATCCTGCTGGGCGTGCTGTGGCTGACGCGGCGCGCCAGCGGCACGCCGCCACTGGATACCGCCGACGAACGGAATTGAACGGGTTCTTCAAACCGCTTGTGGGCCGGGGCAGGGCACTTGGGTACAATCCAGCCCTCTTACACCACAAAATCCGGAAAACGCGCAATGAAACCCGTCGATCAGGCTGTGATTGCACAATTGTTCACTGAAGCCCGCACCCATAACGTGTGGCAGGACAAGCATGTGGACGATGCGTTGCTCAAGCAGGTCTACGAAGCGATGAAGTTCGGCCCGACCGCTGCCAACAGCTCGCCGGCCCGTATCGTGTTCGTGAAGTCGGCCGAGCAGAAGGCCCGCCTGGTGGAGTGCGTGTCCGCCGGTAACGTCGAGAAGACGCGCTCGGCGCCCGTGACCGCGATCATCGCGTTCGACAACGCGTTCCACGACCAGCTGCCGAAGCTGTTCCCGCACGCCGACGCCCGCGCATGGTATGCCGGCAACGACGAGAAGATTGCCCGCGACGCGCTGATGAACAGCTCGCTGCAAGGCGCCTACTTCATCCTGGCCGCCCGTGCACTGGGCCTCGATTGCGGCCCGATGGGCGGCTTCGATGCCGACAAGGTCAACGCCGCGTTCTTCGGCGACGGCAAGTGGTCGGTCAACTTCCTGATCAACCTGGGCTACGGCGACAGCGAAAAGCTGCATCCGCGCCTGCCGCGCCTGTCGTTCGACGAGGCTTGCCGCATCGTCTGAGCGCGCGTACCGCAACCACGGAAAAGGCGACCGTCGAGGTCGCCTTTTTCATTTGCGGCTGTGCCTTGTGACAGTGCGTTCGGCAGGCCAGGCTCAGGCGCTCCATTCCTGCACGGGGTTGCAGGCGCGGTAGCGCACGGCCTCGGTAATGCCGAGCCGGGCGCGCGCCGCATCGAGCGGTTCGTGCAGCAGCTTTTCGTAGTCTTCGCCGAGCAGCCAGCTCGCCCGGCGGCCCAGCCGGTAGCCCTCCAGCACCGCCCGCGCGAAGGCCAGGCTGTGCGTCACGCGCAGGCTTTTCAACGACGCCGCGATGGCGATGAAGGCCCAGCCCTTGCCGCCCGTCTGTGCATAGCTGAACGCCACGAGCGCGGCTTCGCCCAGGCTCTCGTCGGCGCGGTAGCCGGTCAGTACGTGCCAGATATCGTGGATGTCGCGCGTCCGGCGGCCAAACCACATGTAGGCGTCTTCGACGATCGGCTCCTGGTTCAGGTTCGAAACCTTGGCCAGGCCGTCGGCGCTGTAGCCGGTCTTTTCCAGGAAGGCGCAGTACGTGGCGCCCACGGTGCCGGGCGCGAAAGTGGCCACGTAGGCCGGGTCGGATAGTTTCTCGGCCAGTTCCACACGCTGGTACGCCAGCCGGCGGCCCTCATGCGTGCTCAGCAGCCGGCTGTAGTTGCGCGGCATCGACGGGCCGTTCAGGGCGCGCATGATGCGGAAGACCTGCTCGGTGTCGTTGCCGTCCGCTAGCAGCTTGCGGATGGACTGGAAGGCCGTGGCCAGGTCGCGCCTGTACGGATCGAAGCCGGTGGAAGTTGCCATGGGGTGCCTTTCGGGTAGGGTCGTTCAGGCTGGTGCCGCTTCGCGCAGGCGGGTGGCGGCCGTGCGCACGAAATCGACGCTGGCGTCGATGGCAGTCACCGGCAGCATATGCCCGCCCGTGACCAGGGTCAGCTTGGCGCCCGGCACGCTGGCGACAAACGCCTCGCCGTTCCTGCGGTAGTCGAGGATGCGGTCTTCGCGGCCGAAGAGGATGCTGACCGGCACGCGCAGCGCGCCGTACTGGGCCACCAGCGGCGGCAGGCTCGTGGCGGCGCCCATCAGGTCTTCCGACGCGCCGAGAAAGTGAGCCGGCCGCAGGGCCAGCAGCCCGCCGCCGCGCACGGGGAAGTCGGCGGGCACCGCGTCGGGGCCGAACACGATGTCCATGACCTGCTCGCGATTGCGGATCGACATCGGAATCAGCAGCGTCCAGGCAATCAGGCGACGCACCGCCGCGCTCTGGATCGTCATCGCCTTGAACACCGGCGAGATGTGTTCGGGCGGATGCGTGAGCGGGGCGATCAGCGCCAGCCCACCCACGCGCTCGGGGTGGTAGGTGGCCAGTGCCAGGGCAATGGCGCCGCCGAGCGAATGTCCCACCACGAGCGGCTTTTCCAGGCCGAGCTTGTCGATCAGCGCGGCCAGCGTGTCGGCCTGCGCGCGCAGGTCGGCCGGGACGCCTGGTTCGCGCGTGGACCAGCCCGCGCCGGGACGATCCACCGCCACCACGCGATAGTCCGCGGCCAGCGGTTCCACCATCCCATAGGCGAAGTTGGCGAGCTGCCCGGACAGGCCGTGCACCAGCAGCACGGGCTGGCCCTGGCCTTGTTCCACCACGTGCAGCCGCGCGCCCGGCACTTCGACGAAGCGGCCCGTGGGCGGCAGTCCGGCCTCGATCTTGCGGACCGTGTGCCGGGTGAACACGAAGAGCAGGGCCAGCACGGCGACGATCAGCGCCGCCGCCGCGACGATCAGGGTGAACAGGATGGTCAAGATTGGGCCTCGGCAATCGGGTCGTGGGTTGGCATGGCGTTGGCCTGCGCGCGGTGGAAGCGCAGCACGCCGTCGTCGATGCGGCCATGCCGGATGGTCAGCATGTCCATCAGGTAATTCTGATACACGCGCCACGGCTTGCGGTGACCCTGCCGGGGCAGCACGCCAGCCGCGCGTTGCACGTAGCCCGACGAGAAATCGAGGAACGGCACCGCTTGCACCGACGGGTCGACCTCGGGCATGGCGATGCGGTAGCCGCGCCGATCCATGAAGCGCAGCAGGCGGCAGACGTATTCGGCGGTCAGGTCGGCCTTGAGCGTCCACGACGCATTGGTGTAGCCGAAGGCCAGCACCAGGTTCGGCACGTTGCCGAGCATCATGCCCTTGTAGGCGAGCGATTCCGACGGCCGGCGCGGCTGGCCGTCGACGGTCAGCGCAACGTCGCCCAGCATGTTCAGCTTCAGCCCGGTGGCCACCACGACAATATCGGCCGGCAGCGTCTGGCCAGACTTCAGCTGGATGCCGTCGGCGGTGAACCGGTCGATCTGGTCGGTGACCACCGAGGCGCGGCCGCTGCGGATGGCCTGGAACAGATCGCCGTCGGGCACCAGGCACACGCGCTGGTCCCAGGGGTTGTAGCGCGGCGTGAAATGCGTGCCGACGTCGAAACCCGGTTCCAGCTGGGCGGCCGCCATGCCGACAATGCGTGCCTTGACCTTGGCGGGCCGGCGGCGCGCCAGCTGGAAGAAGAACATGCCGAGCAGCACGTTCTTCCAGCGCGTGGCCCGGTAGGCCCAGCGCTCGGGCAGCACGCGGCGCAGCTTGTGCGCGATGGCGTCTTCGCCGGGGCGCGTGACGATATAGGTGGGCGAGCGCTGCAGCATCGTCACATGCGCGGCGGTGTCCGCCATCGCCGGCACCAGCGTGACGGCCGTGGCGCCGCTGCCGATGACCACCACGCGCTTGCCCGCGTAGTCGAGCGAGGTGTCCCAGAACTGCGGGTGCACCATGTGGCCGCGGAAGTCTTCCTCGCCCGGAAAGCCGGGACGGTGGCCCTCGGCATAGCTGTAGTAGCCGGCGCAAACATAGAGCAGGCGCGCGCGCTGGCGCAGGCGGCTGCCGTCGGCCGTGCGCTCGGCCTCGATGGTCCAGCACGCTTCGTCGCTATGCCAGGCGGCGCTAACTACCTTGTGGCCGAAGCGGATGTGGCGCGTGATATCGGCTTCGTCGGCCGTCTCGCGGATGTACGAGAGGATCGACGGGCCGTCGGCAATCGCCTTGGCGCCGCGCCAGGGCTTGAAGCGGTAGCCCAGCGTGTACATGTCGGAGTCCGAGCGGATGCCCGGGTAGCGGAACAGGTCCCAGGTGCCGCCTACGGCATCGCGGGCCTCCAGGATGGCATAGCGCTTGTCCGGGCAACGCTGCTGAAGCTGCCGGGCGGCGCCGATGCCGGACAGGCCGGCGCCTACGATCAGCACATCGAGCACGGCGTCATCGGAATGGGGGGCGGTCATGACGGGAATCCGGAGGGGTTGCGCTTCTGACAACATAGGTTGTCAGAAGCCATCTGACAATAGGGAATGTCATAATGGCCGCCATGACCACCGAGCTATCTCCCCCCCGCCGATACCGTGGTGCCGAGGCCGACGAGCGCCGCGCCCAGCGGCGCGCCCAGCTGATTGCCGCCGCCGTGCAGGTGTATGGCGAGCGGGGATACCAGAACGCCACGGTCAAGGCCGTGTGCGAGGCGGCCGGCCTGACCGAGCGCTATTTCTACGAATCGTTCGCCAACAGCGAGGCACTGCTGCTGGCCTCGTATGAAACGGTCACGCATCGCCTGCTGCAGGCGCTGGAGCGGGCGGGCGAGGAGCAGGGCGGTAGCGGCGAAGCGCGGGTGCTGGCCATGCTGCGCGCCTATTTCGGCGTGCTGCAGTGCGAGCCGCGCTCCGCGCGCGTGTTCCTGGTGGAGATTCGCGGCGTCAGCAAGCTCGTGGACGAGGCGCTGGCCGTGTCGTTGTGCGACTTCGGCGCGCTGCTGGCGCGCACGCTGCTGCCGCCGGGCACGGAGCCCGATCCGATGCTGGCCGCGGGCGTGGCGGGCGGCATTGTCCACGTGGCGCTGTACTGGATCCGCAACGACCACGTGCCCGACGTCGATTCGGTGGCGCGCACCGCGCTGCAACTCGCGCTGGTGCTGAAGCCGGGCGCCTGAACGACGGGCGGGGCGCCCCTGGGTGTTGCGTTTCCGACTTGGGCGTCAGAGGTTTGGCATCAGAGGTTGGGCGCCGGGGTCTTCGGCCTGAACTCGCAGAGCGGCTCGATGGCGCAATGCCAGCATTCGGGCTTGCGCGCCTTGCACACATAGCGCCCGTGCAGGATCAGCCAGTGATGCGCATCGTGCAGGAATTCCGTGGGCGTGACCTTCAGCAGCTTCTGCTCCACCGCGTCCGGATTCTTGCCCGGCGCCAGCCCGGTGCGGTTGGCCACGCGGAAGATATGGGTGTCCACGGCGATGGTCGGCTGGCCGAATGCCACGTTCAGCACCACGTTGGCGGTCTTGCGGCCCACGCCGGGCAGCGCTTCCAGCGCCTCGCGCACCGGCGGCACCTTGCCGCCGTGCTGGGCGACCAGGATCCGGCAGGTTTCCATCACATGCTTGGCCTTGGTCTTGTACAGGCCGATGGTCTTGATGTACTCGATCAGGCCGGCTTCGCCGAGGTCAAGGATCTGCTGCGGGGTGTGGGCCACCGGAAACAGCTTGCGTGTGGCCTTGTTGACGCCCACATCGGTAGCCTGCGCGGAAAGCAGCACCGCGATCAGCAGTTCGAACGGCGAGCTGTATTCGAGCTCCGTTTCCGGATTCGGATTGACCTCGCGCAGGGTCTCGAAAATGGCAAATCGCTTGGCGGGATTCATGTGCGGGTACCGTCGGGGGCGCCGGAATCGCTGGCGTCGGGCGTATCGCCGGCGTTGTTCGTGTTCTGGTCGGGCGGGTTCGTGAGGCCCAGCCTGGCGCGACGCGCTTCGGCCGCGTCGATCTGGGCCTGCACCGCAGGCGACACATGCTCCGTATTGCGGGGCGCCACGGCGGCGGCCTTCTGGCGCGCGCGCTCGATGGCGGCCTGGATGATGGCTTTCTTGCGCGCCTGTGCGGCCTGCTCCTCGGCGCTGGCGGCGGCCTCGGCCTGCAGGGCTTCGAGCTTGGCAGCGGCCTTGGCGGCCAGCCGCGCATCGTTCTCCTCGCTCTCGCGTACCAGGCGGGCCTTGCGCGACAGGTAGCGGGCATGGGCGGCATCGGCCTGTTCCTGCGACCACGCGGCCCAGCCGGTATGCGCGCCGGTGACCGGGATCATGTCGATGCAGTCCACCGGACAGGGCGCCACGCAGAGGTCGCAGCCGGTGCACCAGTCGGGCAGCACGGTATGCATCTGCTTGGGCGCGCCCACGATGGCATCGACCGGGCAGGCCTGGATGCACAGCGTGCAGCCGATGCACAGCGATTCGTCGATGCGGGCCACCGCACGCGCTTGCTCCACGCCGCGCTCGGCGTCCAGCGGTCGGGGCACGACTTCCAGCACGGCTGCCAGCCGGACGATGCCCTCGGCACCGCCCGGCGGGCAGCGGTTGCAATCGGCCTCGCCCGCGGCCATGGCTTCGGCGTACGGGCGGCAGCCGTCGAACCCGCACTTGGTGCACTGGGTTTGGGGCAGCAGGGCTTCGAGGCGATCTGCCAGGCTGGCGGCGCCGGCAGGGGATGAGGGGGAACGGGTCACGACTGCAAATGGGATCTGGGGGACGTCTGGCTTCGCGGCGTCTCTGGCGGACGTGTGCGCGGCAAGGATTATCCCCGATTTCCCGGCCTTGCAGAAAAGGGGATCATGCGGCGTCACCCATTCGGGAGATGCGCCGGATTGGGCTGACGTGCTGTGCCATAATCCGCGCAACTGACAGATCAGATATTCATGTCGAACGAGCCAAAGACAAAGCGGGATCCGGAAGGCACGCGCCGGCGCATCATGGCCGCCGCCACCGAGGAATTTGCCAAGGGTGGGCTGGCCGGAGCGCGCGTCGATCAGATCGCGCGCCGCGCCGAGACCAACGAGCGCATGCTGTATTACTACTACGGCAGCAAGGAGGGGCTGTTCCTGGCCGTGCTGGAAAAGCAGTACGCCGAATTCCGGGCGGCCGAGGAACAACTGCACATCACCGACGAAGACCCGGTGGCCGCGGTGCGCACGCTGGCCCGCTTCGTCTGGGACTGGTACTACGCGCACCCGGAGTTCATCCGCCTGGTGAACAGCGAGAACCTGCACGAGGCGCGCCATCTGAAGAAATCGGCGCAACTGCACCAGCTGATCAACCCCGTGGTGGACGTGCTGGCCGACATCATCCGGCGCGGGCAGCAGCAGGGCGTGTTCCGGGAGCACATCGACGTGCCGCAGTTCTACCTGACGATTTCGGCGCTGGGCTACTACGTGCTGTCGAACCGCTACACGATCAGCGCGGTCATCGGTCATGACGTGGCAACCGAGGAGGAGCATGCGCGCTTCGCCGACCTGCACACGGACATGCTGCTGTCGTACCTGACCAACCGCTAGGCCGGGCTGCATTTGCCCACCGCGGCGCCCAGCCAGGCGCCGCCCAAACGAAAACGCCCGCGAGCGTCAACTCGCGGGCGTTTTTTGCGTACTGCGGTGCGGTCCGCTTAGTACTTACGGATGAAATCGCGCAGTTCCGGGTAGATGTTCTCGCGCCAGCGGCGGCCCGAGAAGATGCCGTAGTGCCCGCACTTGGGCGCGGTGATATGTTGCTTGCGGGTCTTCGGGATGCCCGCGCACAGATCGTGCGCCGCCGCGGTCTGACCGGCGCCGGAGATATCGTCGAGTTCGCCTTCGATGGTCAGCAGCGCCGTGCCCTTGATGTCCTGCGGACGTACCGGGTCGCCGTCGATTTCCCACGTGCCGTTGGCCAGGCGGAATTCCTGGAAGACTTCGCGGATCGTGTCGAGGTAGTACTCGGCGGCCATGTCCAGCACGGCGTTGTACTCGTCGTAGAAGCGCACGTGCGCTTCGGCGTCGTCGGCGTCGCCCTCGACCAGGCTCAGGTAGTAGTCATAGTGCGACGACAGGTGGCGGTCAGGGTTCATCGCCACGAAGCCCGCATGCTGCAGGAAGCCGGGATAGACCTTGCGGCCATGGCCGGGATAGTTGGCCGGCACCGTGTAGATGACGTTGTTCTCGAACCACTCGTACGACTTGTTGGTTGCCAGCGAATTGACCGAGGTGGGGCTCTTCCGCGCGTCGATCGGGCCGCCCATCATGGTCATCGTGCGCGGCGTCTTCTCGCCAGCCGAGGCCATCAGCGAAATGGCGGCCAGCACCGGGACGGTGGGCTGGCAGACCGAGATCACGTGCAGCTTGTCCGCGCCGATATGGCGGATGAATTCCTGGATGTAGTAGATGTAGTCGGCCAGGTGGAAGGCGCCTTCCTCGCTGGGGACCATGCGGGCATCCACCCAGTCGGTCACGTAGACCTTGTGGTCCTGCAGCAGCGTGCGCACGGTGTCGCGCAGCAGCGTGGCATGGTGCCCCGACAGCGGTGCGCAGACCAGCACCACGGGCTCGTCCTTCAGCAGCTTGATGGTTTCGGGATCGTCGGCGTAGCGCTTGAACCGGATCAGCTTGCAAAATGGCTTTTCCAGCACAGTCTGCTCGACGATCGGAATTTCGCGGCCGTTCGAGCGCACGCTCTTGATGCCGAATTCCGGCTTCTCGTATTCCTTGCCGAGCCGGTACAGCAGCTCGTAGCCGGCGGCCATCCGGGGGGCGCCTGGAATCAGGGAGAGGGGGCTGAGGGGATTGACAAACGTCTTGGCGGTCGCCTGTGCCCACGCGGTCAGCGGGTTCAGCATCGAGCGCTGGAATTCATGCAATTGGTAAAGCATGCCGGTACCTTTATGACCTTTCTTGTGGCGAGTGCGTGTTGCCCAACGATTATGCCCGCAATCGAACGATCGTGCTTTGGGCGCTTCTGCTATGCAGCATATGTCTTGAAGTTACATCGCCAAGGCTTAAAGACAATAGGACATTGGCGCTAATTCCCCGTGACATTGGCCGACAGAAACGAAAAAGGCGACCGGAGTGCCCTCCAGGTCGCCTTTTGGTGCTGACGCGCGGTCAGGTGTTGCTTTTTAGTACACGGCGGCGATGGCGTTGACCACGGCGTCGATGTTGCGGCTGTTCAGCGCGGCCACGCAGATACGGCCGGTGCCCACGGCGTAGATGCCATGCTCGTTGCGCAGGCGATCCACCTGGTCCGAGGTCAGGCCCGAATACGAGAACATGCCGCGCTGTGCCTTCACGAACGAGAAGTCGCCCGGCACGCCCTTGGCGGCCAGCTTGTCTACCAGCGCGTTGCGCATCAGCTTGATGCGGTCACGCATTTCGGCCAGTTCCTGCTCCCACATGGCCCGCAGTTCCGGGCTGTTCAGCACAGTGGCCACCACGGTGCCGCCGTGGGTGGGCGGGTTCGAGTAGTTCGTGCGAATCACACGCTTGATCTGCGACATCACGCGCTGGGCTTCTTCCTTGCCCGTGGTGACGATCGACAGCGCGCCCACGCGCTCGCCGTAGAGCGAGAAGCTCTTCGAGAACGAGCTGGAGACGAAGAAGGGCAGGCCCGACTCCGCGAACAGGCGCACGGCGGCGCCATCCGGCTCGATGCCGTCGGCAAAGCCTTGGTAGGCCATGTCCAGGAACGGAATCAGGTTGCGCTCCTTGACCAGCTCCACCACCTGCTTCCACTGGGCGTCGTTCAGGTCCACGCCGGTCGGGTTGTGGCAGCACGCGTGCAGCACCACGACCGTGTTGGCCGGGAACGACTTCAGCGACTCCACCATGCCGGCGAAATTCAGGCCGTGCGACGGGGCGTCGTAGTAGGCGTAGTTGACCACCGGGAAGCCGGCGGACTCGAACAGCGCACGGTGGTTTTCCCAGCTCGGGTCACTGATGGCGACCGAGGCGTTCGGGTACAGGCGCTTCAGGAAGTCGGCGCCGATCTTCAGTGCGCCGGTGCCGCCGAGTGCCTGAGCCGTCACCACGCGACCCTCGGCGATCAGGGCCGATTCCTTGCCGAACAGCAGCGTCTGCACGGCCTGGTCATAGGCGGCAATGCCTTCGATCGGCAGGTAGCCGCGCGGCGTGGCGGTGGTCAGGCGGGCCTTCTCGGCTTCCTGAACGGCGCGCAGCAGCGGAATTTTCCCTTCGTCGGTGAAGTACACGCCAACGCCCAGGTTCACCTTGGTGGCGCGGGTATCGGCATTGAATGCTTCATTCAGGCCCAGGATCGGGTCGCGCGGGGCCATCTCGACGGCAGAAAACAAACTCATTTGGGATCTCGTGGTCAGCTTTGTAACAAAACGGAGGGCGTAGAATGCTTCGAACTGCGCTGTGGCTGCGGCGGCGCCGGTGCCGGGCTCCCGTGTGGGTCGATGTCACTGACGTCACACTGACACTACTGACAGAACCTGACAGCATCCCTCAGGCAAACTGGGCTTGAACCGATGCGCGCAACCCCAAGATTCTAGCGTAATCCGCCAGCATTCCTCAGGTTTTTCCCCTACGTTTATGACGAATCTCGCCGAAGTCGCCCCCACCCTGGACGAAGACAAATTCGTCACGTTTCCAGGGTCTCCGTTCCAGCTTTACCAGCCGTTCCCGCCCGCCGGCGACCAGCCGGCGGCCATCCGCCAGCTGGTGGAGGGCGTGGAAGACGGCCTGTCGTTCCAGACGCTGCTGGGCGTGACGGGGTCCGGCAAGACCTTCACGATGGCCAATGTGATCGCCCGCATGGGCCGGCCGGCCATCGTATTTGCGCCAAACAAGACCCTGGCGGCGCAGCTGTATTCGGAGTTCCGCGAGTTCTTTCCGCGCAACGCGGTGGAGTATTTCGTCAGCTACTACGACTACTACCAGCCAGAGGCCTACGTGCCGCAGCGCGATCTGTTCATCGAGAAAGACTCGTCGATCAACGAGCACATCGAGCAGATGCGGCTGTCGGCCACCAAGAGCCTGCTGGAGCGGCGCGACACGATCATCGTGGCGACGGTCTCGGCGATCTACGGTATCGGCAATCCGAGCGAATACCACCAGATGATCCTGACGCTGCGCACCGGCGACAAGCTGAGCCAGCGCGACATCATCGCGCGCCTGATCGCCATGCAGTACACGCGCAACGAAACCGACTTCCAGCGAGGCTCGTTCCGCGTGCGTGGCGACACGCTCGACATTTTCCCGGCCGAGCATGCGGAAATGGCCGTGCGCGTGGAGCTGTTCGACGACGAGGTGGACTCGCTGCAGTTCTTCGACCCGCTGACCGGCCGTGTGCGCCAGAAAATTCCGCGCTTCACGGTCTATCCGTCGAGCCACTACGTCACGCCGCGCGAGACCGTGCTGCGCGCCATCGAGGACATCAAGGTCGAACTGCGCGAGCGGCTCGATTTCTTCTACAAGGAGAACCGGCTGGTGGAGGCGCAGCGGCTGGAGCAGCGCACGCGCTTCGACCTGGAAATGCTCTCCGAACTGGGCTTCTGCAAGGGCATCGAGAACTATTCCCGACATCTGTCCGGCGCCAAGCCGGGCGAGCCGCCGCCGACGCTGGTGGACTACCTGCCGCCCGACGCGCTGATGTTCCTGGACGAGTCGCACGTGCTGATCGGCCAGCTGAACGGCATGTACAACGGCGACCGCGCGCGCAAGACCACGCTGGTGGAGTACGGCTTCCGGCTGCCGTCGGCGCTGGACAACCGGCCGCTCAAGTTCGACGAGTACGAGCGCAAGATGCGCCAGGCCGTGTTCGTGACGGCCACCCCGGCAGCCTACGAGCGCGATCACGCGGGGCAGGTGGTGGAGCAGGTGGTGCGCCCCACGGGCCTGGTGGACCCGACCATCGAGGTACGCCCCGCCACCACGCAGGTGGACGACCTGCTCGGCGAGATCCATGCGCGGGTAAAGGTCAACGAGCGCGTGCTGGTGACCACGCTGACCAAGCGCATGGCCGAACAGCTAACCGAGTTCCTGTCGGAGAACGGCGTCAAGGTGCGCTACCTGCATTCGGACATCGACACGGTCGAGCGCGTGGAGATCATCCGCGACCTGCGGCTGGGAACGTTCGACGTACTGGTGGGCATCAACCTGCTGCGCGAGGGCCTGGATATTCCGGAGGTCTCGCTGGTGGCGATTCTCGATGCCGACAAGGAGGGCTTTCTGCGCGCCGAGCGCTCGCTGATCCAGACCATCGGCCGGGCGGCCCGTAACGTCAATGGCACGGCCATCCTGTACGCCGACCGCATGACCGACTCGATGAAGGTGGCCATCGGCGAGACCGAGCGGCGTCGCGCCAAGCAGATGGCGTTCAACGAGGCGAATGGCATCGTGCCGCGTGGCGTGGTGAAGCGGATCAAGGACATCATCGACGGCGTCTACAACGCCGACGAGGTCAAGGCGGAACTGAGCGCCGCGGCCGAGCGCGCGAAGTACGAGGACATGAGCGAGAAGCAGGTGGCCAAGGAGATCAAGCGCCTGGAAAAGCAGATGCTCGATCACGCCAAGAACCTCGAGTTCGAAAAGGCCGCGCAGGTGCGCGACCAGCTGGCCAAGCTGCGGGCCCAGGTATTCGGCGCGGGGGCCGAAGGCGACCATCTGCTGCCGCCGTCAAGCTGAGGATGTTCCTGACCGGCCCGGCATGGGCATGGTGCGCCACGGCATCCTATAGTTGTTGTGCAGCCCGCCGCGCGGCTGCGCACGGACCAGGAGCGAGCCATGGTGGCCGAGTTTGAATATGGCGGTTATGCGGTGGTGGCCCGGGCAATTCCGCACGCGGGTGGTGGGTTTGCCGGTGTGCTGACGATCGCGGACGCGTTCGGCGAGCCCGGCGGCCCGTCGTTTGAAACGGAAACCGGCACGGCTGAAACGCCAGAGGCAGCGCTTGCCCTGGCTGAAGCCGAAGCCATGCGGACGATAGATGCCGGCGAGGTCAATTGATCCCGAACACAGCCGGCACATCAGGAGACACTGATGTCCTACAGCAGTGAATGGAAGAAGAGGGTTTTCGAGACGCACGAGATCCAGGTGCTGGTGAAACCCCGGACGCCCATCGAATGGGACTACACGGTGCGCGTGTGCCGCAAGGGCACGAACATCCGCGCGGCCGACACCATGGTCGAAACTTCCCCGCCCGAGGCGCATTACAAGTCTCCCGAGGCGGCCGAGGCGGCTGGCTTCACGCGCGGCAAGGCACTGGCGGAGCGGCTCTAGCCGGCGCTTCACGGCCCGATGGCCGCTGCCTCTGTGTGAGGCGCTGCGGGAGCCGGTAGAATCGCGGCGATGAAAAAATACGCCATTCTGATGTGCTGCATGGGCAATATCTGCCGATCGCCGACGGCGGAGGGCGTGTTGCGCGCCAAGCTTCAGGCCGCTGGTCTGGCTGACCGCGTCGAACTCGATTCGGCCGGCACCCATGACTATCACGTGGGCCGCGCCCCCGACGCGCGCAGCCAGCGTTATGCGCTGCAGCGTGGCTATGACCTGTCGGCCCTGCGAGCGCGCCAGGTTGAACGGGCCGACTTCGAGCGCTTCGACCTCGTGCTGGCCATGGACGCGGCCAACATGGCGGCGCTGCGCCGCGTGCATCCCGAAGTCGGTCCGGACCGCTTGCGCCTGCTGATGAGCTTTGCCACGCGCCACCATGCCGAGGAAGTGCCTGACCCGTACTACGGCGAGGGCGATGGCTTCGAGCGCGTGCTGGACTATGTCGAGGATGCCTGCGAGGGCGTGATCGACATGCTCAAGCAGCAACTGGACTGAATTTTCCCGCTTTGGCCATGCCGAAAATCAAGAAGCGGTGTTCCGCATCGCGGTTCTCCTAGGCGGAGTTGCGGTCATCGTTAAAGCAGGTGGAATAGTGCGTTGGCGGGCGTGGTACTTGACTGATTTAGTCGGGATATCTTAAACTCGACCGAAATTCTCAAGTATTCCCTCTCCCCGAGCATCATGAGACTGACCACCAAAGGCCGTTTCGCGGTAACCGCCATGATCGACCTGGCCATGCGCCAGGATCAGGGACCTGTCACCCTGGCAGGCATCAGTCAACGTCAGAAGATTTCCCTGTCGTACCTGGAACAGCTGTTCGGCAAGCTGCGTCGCCACGAGATCGTGGAGAGCGTGCGCGGCCCGGGCGGTGGCTACAGCCTTGCGCGCAAGGCGGAAGACGTCACGGTGGCTGACATCATCATCGCCGTGGACGAGCCGCTCGATGCCACGCAGTGCGGCGGGAAGGGCAATTGTAACGGAGATGACGGATCCGGGCGCTGCATGACCCATGAGCTGTGGGCCACGCTGAACCAGAAGATGGTTGAGTACCTGGACTCGGTGTCCCTGAAGAACCTGGTTGACCAGCAACGCGCCCGCCAGCCGGCCGTGCTGCACGACATGCGCGAAGACGCCGCGCAGCAGCCGGTGACGGTATCCCGTGGCAAAGCCGAGAAGCAGGAAAAGCCGGCGCGTCCGCGCGTGGTCAACTCCGTGTTCAGCCTTGCACAGTCCTGAGCAAGGTTGCGGCGTCAGTATTAAACTATCGGTAGGCAGTACGCGATTAGCGATCCCTATAAGGCAGTCATAACGATGAGCACCACCCCACATTTCCCGATCTACATGGATTACTCGGCCACCACGCCGGTGGACCCGCGCGTGGCGGACAAGATGATTCCGTACCTGCGCGAGCAGTTCGGCAATCCGGCGTCGCGCAGCCACGCCTACGGCTGGGACGCCGAGCGCGCCGTGGAAGAGGCGCGCGAGCAGGTGGCCGCGCTGGTGGGTGCCGATCCGCGTGAAATCGTCTGGACTTCGGGTGCGACCGAGTCTGACAACCTGGGCATTAAGGGCGCTGCCAACTTCTACTCGGGCAAGGGCAAGCACATCATCACCGTGAAGACCGAGCACAAGGCCGTGCTCGACACCACGCGTGAGCTGGAGCGCCAAGGCTTCGAGGTGACCTATCTGGACGTCAAGGACGACGGCCTGATCGACATGGAAGTGTTCAAGCAGACGCTGCGCCCGGACACCATCCTGGTGTCGGTGATGCTCGTGAACAACGAGATCGGCGTGATCCAGGACGTCGAGCAGATCGGCGAGATCTGCCGCGAGAAGGGCATCATCTTCCATTGCGACGCCGCGCAGGCCACCGGCAAGGTGGCGATCAACCTGGCCACGCTGAAGTGCGACCTGATGTCGTTCTCGGCCCACAAGACCTACGGCCCCAAGGGCATCGGCGCGCTGTACGTGCGCCGCAAGCCGCGCGTGCGCATCGAGGCGCAGATGCACGGCGGCGGTCACGAGCGCGGCATGCGCTCGGGCACGCTGGCCACGCACCAGATCGTCGGCATGGGCGAGGCGTTCCGCCTGGCCCGCGAGGAAATGGCCACCGAGAACGAGCGTATCCGCATGCTGCGCGATCGCCTGTGGAACGGCCTGTCGTCGATGGAAGAGGTGTACCTGAACGGCTCGATGGAACACCGCGTGCCGCACAACCTCAACGTCAGCTTCAACTTCGTCGAGGGCGAGTCGCTGATCATGGCCATCAAGGATGTTGCCGTGTCGTCGGGCTCGGCCTGCACGTCGGCTTCGCTGGAGCCGTCGTACGTGCTGCGCGCCCTGGGCCGCAACGACGAACTGGCGCACAGCTCGATCCGCTTCACGGTGGGCCGTTTCACCACCGAAGCCGAGGTGGACTACACCGTCGAACTGCTGAAGAACAAGATCGGCAAGCTGCGCGACCTGTCGCCGCTGTGGGAAATGTTCAAGGACGGCGTCGACCTGAATTCGATCCAGTGGGCAGCGCACTGAACGCGGCCCGCGCAACAAGAAAAACCCCCCAAGAGATTCGTCAGAGGTAACCAAAATGTCTTACAGCAACAAGGTTCTCGACCACTATGAAAATCCGCGCAACGTCGGTTCGTTCGACAAGAACGACGACGCGGTGGGCACCGGCATGGTCGGCGCTCCGGCCTGCGGCGACGTGATGAAGCTGCAGATCAAGGTGAACGAGGCAGGCGTGATCGAAGATGCCAAGTTCAAGACCTACGGCTGCGGCTCGGCCATCGCGTCGTCGTCGCTGGTGACCGAATGGGTCAAGGGCAAGACCGTGGATCAGGCGCTGGAGATCAAGAACACCCAGATCGCCGAGGAACTGGCGCTGCCGCCGGTGAAGATCCACTGCTCGATCCTGGCGGAAGACGCCATCAAGGCGGCCGTCGAGGATTACAAGAAGAAGCACGGCGGCGCCGAGCAGAAGGCCGCCTGAAGCGGGTATCCGCTGCTTCAGACGGGTTGATGTGGCTGCGCGTGGTGAAGTGCCGCGCGTGGCGTTCGACAGCAAGGCAAAGATGATCACGATGACCGAAAAGGCGGCGAAGCACGTCGCCCGTTACCTGGAACGCCGCGGCAAGGGCCTGGGCCTGCGCCTGGGCGTGAAGACCACCGGCTGCTCGGGCCTGGCGTACAAGCTCGAGTACGTGGACGAACTGCAGCCGGAAGATCAGGTATTCGAGTCGCACGGCATCAAGGTGATCGTCGATCCGAAGAGCCTGGCGTACATCGACGGCACCGAGCTGGATTTCGCGCGCGAGGGCTTGAACGAAGGTTTCCGGTTCAACAACCCCAACGTCAAGGACGAGTGCGGCTGCGGCGAGTCGTTCCGGGTCTGATGGCCTGTGCCGCACCCGCATCGGCAACCGGTGCGAGGGCGGCAACACGACAAGGGGCGGCATGACCGCTCCTTTTTGTTGTCGATGTTTTTGACCAACGCGCTTGAAAGACGCTGTGAAAGACGATTTTTTTTCGCTGTTCGGGCTGCCGGCCCGCTATGACGTGGACGAAGCCGCGCTCGACGCCGCCTATCGCACCGTGCAGTCGCAGGCGCACCCGGACCGCTTCGCCAACGCCGGCGATGCCGAGCGACGCGTGGCCATGCAGTGGGCCGCGCACGCCAACGAGGCGTACCGGACGTTGCGCCAGCCGCTGAAGCGGGCCATCTACCTGCTGCACCTGCGCGGCGTCGACATCCAGGCCGAAAGCAACACGGCCATGGCGCCCGCGTTCCTGATGCAGCAGATGGAATGGCGCGAAGCGCTGCAGGAGGCGGTGGAAGCCCGCGCGGTGGACCAGCTCGATGGCCTGCTGCGCGACCTGCGCCAGGAAAAGCGCGAACGCCACGCGGCGCTCGGCGCCTTGCTCGACGCGGACGACAACGAAGCCGCCGGCGCCGCGGCGCGCCAGCTGATGTTTATCGAGAAGATCGAACACGACGCCAGCGAGGCGATCGATCGGCTCGAAGATTAGAAGATTCTCATGGCACTGCTCCAGATTTCCGAACCCGGCATGTCCCCGGCGCCCCACCAGCGCCGGCTGGCCGTGGGTATCGACCTCGGCACCACCAACTCGCTGGTGGCCGCCGTGCGCAACAGCATTCCCGAAGTGCTGCCTGACGACAACGGCCGCTCGCTGCTGCCGTCGGTGGTGCGCTACCTGCCGAACGGCGGCGCGCACATCGGCTACAAGGCGCAGGACGAGGCCGTGCGCGACCCCAAGAACACGATTGTTTCCGTGAAGCGATTCATGGGGCGCGGCCTGCGTGACGTGGCCAATATCGAGCACAGCCCCTACGACTTCGTCGATGCACCGGGCATGGTTCAGCTGAAGACGGCGGCGGGCGTGAAGAGCCCGGTCGAGGTGTCGGCCGAGATCCTGGCCACACTGCGCCAGCGCGCCGAGGATTCGCTCGGCGACGATCTCGTGGGCGCGGTGATCACGGTGCCGGCCTATTTCGACGACGCCCAGCGCCAGGCCACCAAGGATGCCGCGCAACTGGCCGGCCTCGACGTGCTGCGGCTGCTCAACGAGCCGACGGCCGCCGCCATTGCCTACGGCCTCGACAACGCGGCCGAGGGCATCTACGCCGTGTATGACCTCGGCGGCGGCACGTTCGACATCTCGGTGCTGAAGCTGACCAAGGGCGTGTTCGAGGTGATGTCCACCGGCGGCGATTCGGCGCTGGGCGGCGACGACTTCGACCAGCGCCTGCTGTGCTGGATCGTCGAGCAGGCCAGCCTGCAGCCGCTCTCGGCCGAGGACATGCGCCTGCTGATGGTGCGCGCGCGCGCCGCCAAGGAAGCGCTGTCGTCGAGCGACAGCACCGTGATCGACGCGGTGCTGACCACCGGCGAGATCGTGCATCTGCCGCTCGACGCCGAGACGTTCATCGGCATTACCGCGAACCTGGTGCAGAAGACGCTGGCGCCGGTGCGCAAGGCCCTGCGCGACGCGGGCGTGACGCCCGAGGACGTGAAGGGCGTGGTGCTGGTGGGCGGCGCCACGCGCATGCCGGCCATCCGCAAGGCGGTGGGCGACTATTTCGGCCAGCAGCCGCTGACCAACCTGGACCCGGACAAGGTCGTAGCGCTGGGCGCCGCCATGCAGGCGAACCTGCTGGCCGGCAACCACGCGCCGGGCGAAGACTGGCTGCTGCTGGACGTGATTCCGCTCTCGCTGGGCGTGGAGACGATGGGCGGCCTGGTGGAAAAGATCATCCCGCGCAACAGCACCATTCCGGTGGCGCGGGCGCAGGAATTCACCACCTTCAAGGACGGCCAGACCGCCATGGCCATCCACGTGCTGCAGGGCGAGCGCGAACTGGCCAGCGATTGCCGGTCGCTGGCGCGCTTCGAGCTGCGCGGCATTCCGCCGATGGTGGCCGGCGCGGCACGGATTCGCGTGACCTATCAGGTGGACGCCGATGGCCTGCTGTCGGTGTCGGCGCGCGAGACGCTGTCGGGCGTGGAAGCCTCGGTGTCGGTCAAGCCGTCGTACGGGCTGGCCGATGACGACATCGCGCGCATGTTGCAGGACAGCTTCCGCGAGGCCGAGCACGACATGAAGAGCCGTGCGCTGGCCGAGGAACGCGTGGAGGCCGAGCGGCTGGTGGAAGCCACCATGCGCGCGCTGGACGCCGATGGCGACCTGCTGTCGGCGGACGAGCGCGCTGACGTGGACGCGCTGATCGCCAAGGTGCGCGAGATCGCCGTGGGCGAAGACCATCGCGCGATCAAGGCCGCGGTGGACGCGCTGTCGCACGGCACCGACGAATTCGCGGCACGCCGCATGGATCGCTCGATCAAGAGCGCGCTGGCGGGCAAGAAGGTACAGGAGCTTGGCTGAACGCCGGGCTGCCTCCAAGAGAGAACAGGATAGAAATGCCACAGATCATCGTTTTGCCGCACGTCGAGTTGTGTCCCGAGGGTGCGGTCTTTGAAGCCGGCACCGGCACCAGCATCTGCGACGCGCTGCTGAACAACGGTATCAACATCGAACACGCCTGCGAGAAGTCGTGCGCCTGCACCACGTGCCACGTGGTGGTGCGCGAGGGCTTCAACTCGCTCGAGGATGCCGAGGAAAAGGAGGAGGACCTGCTCGACAAGGCATGGGGCCTGGAACCCAATTCGCGTCTGTCGTGCCAGGCCCTGGTGGCCGACACCGACCTGACCGTCGAGATTCCGAAATACACGATCAACCACGCCAAGGAAGGCCACTAAGGCCCGCGCGAGGAGTTTCCCCATGAAATGGACAGATACCTACGATATCGCCGCCGCGCTGTTCGACAAGTTCCCTGACGTCGATCCGATGACCGTGCGCTTCACGCAGCTGCGCCAGTGGGTGCTGGAGCTGGACGGCTTCAGCGACCTGCCCGAGCGTTCGGGCGAGAAGATCCTGGAGGCCATCCAGCAGGCGTGGATCGAGGAGGCGGCGTAAGGTGGCGTAAGGTGCCGTAAGGTGCCGTAAGGCCGCGTCTCACGACCCCGAAATGGAAAAGCACGGCTTGTCGCCGTGCTTTTTTATTGGTGCGTTGCGTCCGCGTGATGCGCGCAAGGCGGGTCGAGCATGTTGACCATGGGCCGGCGGTTGCGCGGCCTTGGCGCGGAAACCGATCATTCAGAAGCGGTAGCCGACGCCGGCCAGGAAGATATCGGTGTCGCGGTCGTAGCCGGTCACCGTGCGGTTCCACGACACGCGCGCCAGCCAGTGCTGGCTGATGCGATAGCTGGCCGACATGGTCAGCAGGCCCGACCAGCGCGATGGCGCATCGCTGGCCGTGTTGCCGCGATCGCTGAGATCGATCGCGTAGTAGGGGCCGGCGCCCACGCCCAGCGTCAGGGAGTCATGGAAAAACGCACGTTCGAGCCATAGTTGCGCGGCCACGCCGTTGCGGCGCAGCGCCGAGTTCTCGCCCTCGTTGATGTAGCTCACCGTGCCGGACACATAGCGGGCCAGGCCGCGCCGGTACTCCACGGCCTTCGCGAACGACGTTTCGGAGTCGAACGTGTTCACGATGGTCTGGCCCAGGAACACGGTGATCTCGTTCTGCGTGACGTTGTCGGTGCGCGAAGGCGGCGGCACCACCGGCCCGCCCCGGTCGCCCCGGTCAAGTTGGTAGCCCACGCCAATCAGCAGCGTGTTGGTCTTGATGCTCGACGGCGTCTGCGCGCGGTTGTAGCGCGCCTGCACCATCCACGGCCCGCCATTGACGTACCAGGTGGCCGCCACGCTCGCGAGCAGCCCCCAGCCGTGCCGATTGTCCGACGTGCCGTCGGCATTGCGGTCCGTGGTATCGAAATAGCGGTAAGGGCCCGCGCCGATGGCCACGTTGAAGTTCCGCTCGGCGAACGGGTAGCGCCACCAGAGTTGCACGCTGTGCCCGTCCCGATGGTGATTCGTGACATGGCCTTCGTTCAGGTAGGTGAACGAGGCATACCAGTTCTCGGCCAGGTTGTGCTGGTAGCTGTAGGCGTAGCCGTAGCTGGTTTCGCCGCCGGCGTCGGTCCGCTGCAGGCCGCCCAGCACGACGAGTTCCTGGGCGCGCAGCGGCGTCATCCAGATGGCCGCGCCAAGCAGCAGGGCCGGCACGCACAGGCGGCGGAGCAGGGCAGCGGGGGCAGCGGGAGCGGCGAGGGCAGCGGATGGGGGCATGGCGATGGCCGGCAACGGGGCTGCGCCATCTTAGCAACAAGGGCCGGCAAAAAGCCGGCCCTTTGTGTGTGGCTGGTAACGTAAAGCGTTTCAGCCGGTTACGAGCACGCCGCGCTCCAGGTGCACGCGCTGGCCTACCTCGACCCCCGGCGGATTCTGATAGGTGAAGGTGCGCCGCGTGCCGTCATCCATCTTCACGCTCACGCGGTACGTCTTGTCCGTGTTCAGCTTCTTCTCGGCATAGTTGCCGCCGAAGCCGCCAGCCGCTGCACCAGCCACGGTGCCCAGGATGCGCCCATTGCCACGGCCGATCTGGTTGCCGAGCAGCCCGCCCGCCACGGCACCGCCCAGGGCACCAAGGCCGCTGGTCGGCTTTTCGGTCTCCACGACCTGTACGCCGGTCACATGCCCGGCCGTGTGGCTGGCCCGGGCCGCGGGCTGTTGTTCGGCGCGCTGGTTGGTTGGCTGGTTGCCTCGCTGGTTGGGATCCTGATACGCGCGCGGATCGGCCTGCGCGGTCTGCGTGGACGGGGACGGCGGCGCGCCGTTCTGCGCTTGCCGTGCGTCATAGGCGGGCGGGCGCGTGGTGGAGCCCGGGGCGGCCGTGCCGCCGGTCTGGGCCGAAGGCGCTGGCGCCACGCCATACGACATCGACAACGCGGGTGCCGAGGCTTGCGGATCGCCCATGTTGGCCTTGCTGATCGGCAGGATGCCCGTGACAGCCGCCACGGCCGTCAGGCTGACCACGACGATGGCGACGGCCGCCGCTCCCACCAACGGGTGCAGGCGCCGTTGCGGCGGCAGGGCGGGAAGGGTTTCCGGACCAGACATCGTTGTTCTCCGAGTCACCCGATACCGGGTGGATAACCTCAAGTCTGGCGGAATTACGACGCGCTTGCCGTTTGATTTTGTAAGGATCTGTAGCCGGAAAACGGCTTCAAAATCAGCAGGTTATGGCGCGCAGGCGGGGCAGGGCGGGCGGCGTCTGTAACACCGGAGACGCGCCCTCTCCCGGGCGGGAGAGGGGCAGACATCACAATCCGTAGAAACGTCAGTCTTCTCGGCGCAGGTGCGGGAACAGGATCACGTCACGGATGTTGGGGCTGTCGGTCAGCAGCATCACCAGGCGGTCGATACCGATGCCGCAGCCGCCGGTCGGGGGCATGCCGTATTCGAGCGCGCGGATGTAGTCGGCGTCGAAATACATGGCTTCCTCGTCACCTGCGTCCTTCTGCTCCACCTGCTTGCGGAAGCGGTCGGCCTGGTCTTCCGGATCGTTGAGTTCCGAGAAGCCGTTGGCGATCTCGCGGCCCGTGATGAACAGTTCGAAGCGCTCGGTGATGCCGGGCTGCGTATCCGAGGCACGCGCCAGCGGCGACACTTCCACCGGATAGTCGACGATGAACGTCGGTTCCCACAGTTGCGACTCGGCCGTTTCCTCGAACAGCACCAGTTGCAGCGTGCCCAGGCCGGCGTTCAGGAACTGCGGCGCGGCCGTGTTGATCTTGAACTTGTTCTTGAGCTCGGCGCGCAGGAAGTCGGCATCGGCCAGTTGCGCGTCGGTATATTCGGGCGCGAACTTCTGGATGGCCTGGCAGATCGTCAGGCGATGGAACGGCTTGGCCAGGTCCAGCTCGCGGCCTTGGTAGGTCAGCACGGCGCTGCCGCTGGCGTCGATGGCGGCCTGGCGGATCAGGTTCTCGGTGAAGTCCATCAGCCAGCGGTAGTCCGTGTAGGCCGCGTAGAACTCCATCATCGTGAACTCGGGGTTGTGGCGCGGGCTCACCCCCTCGTTGCGGAAGTTGCGGTTGATCTCGAACACACGCTCGAAGCCGCCCACGATCAGGCGCTTCAGGTACAGCTCGGGCGCGATGCGCATGAACATCTGCATGTCCAGCGCGTTGTGGTGCGTGATGAACGGCTTGGCCGCCGCGCCGCCCGGAATCGGGTGCAGCATCGGCGTTTCCACTTCCATGAAGCCGGCGTCGGCCATGTGGCGGCGCAGCGACGACATGGCCTTGGTGCGGGCGCGGAACGTGTCACGCGTTTCCGGCGACACGATCAGGTCCACATAGCGCTGGCGGTACTTCATTTCCTGGTCGGCCAGGCCGTGGAACTTGTCCGGCAGCGGACGCAGGCTCTTCGACAGCAGGCGCAGTTCGCGCACCTGTACCGACAGCTCGCCCTTGTTGGTGCGGAACAGCTCGCCGCGCGCGCTGATGATGTCGCCCAGGTCCCAGTGCTTGAACGCGGCGTAGACGTCTTCGCCCACCTTGTCACGGGTGATGTAGAACTGGATCTGGCCGCTGCCGTCCTGCACCGTGGCAAAGCTGGCCTTGCCCATCACGCGCTTGAGCATCATGCGGCCCGCAATCGACACCTCCACGGGGTTGGCTTCCAGCGTGGGCTGGTCGGTCTCGGCGTACTGCGTGTGCAGCGTGCCGGCCTGGTGCGTCGGGCGGAAATCGTTCGGGAAGGCCACGCCCTGCTCGCGCAGGGCCTGCAGCTTCTCGCGGCGCTCGGCGATGATCTTGTTCTCGTCCACGGCAGGCGTTTCTGCGGCAGGCGTGCGGGTCGGTTCGGTCATGATGAGAGATGGGAGGGCGCGGCACGGCGGCGCGCGCCCGTCGGTTCAATGGTTGCGGATGTCGTCGAGTTCGGTCTTGCCGAAGTCGGCGCGTTCCAGGTAGGCGGCAATGCGCTGCGCGACGTCGTCCGGCGACGCCAACTGGTCATTGGCCTTGAGGTCGCGGAAGCGTTGCACCTGGGCAAACTCTGCGCCCCGGATGACTTCCTGCATGCCGGTATCCACCACGCCCGGCGCCAGCGCCACGGCGCGCACCGCGCGTTCGTCGGGCAGGCTGGCGTACTCGGCGTTGATCGAGCGCACGAACATGTCCAGGCCGGCCTTGCCGGCGCAGTAGGCGCTCCAGCCCGGCACCGGATTGCGCGCCGCGCCGGACGAGATCGCCAGCACCTTGCGCGGGCAGTCCAGGCGCGCCGTGCCGTCGATGAACGCGGCGGTCATCGTCATCGGCGTCACCAGGTTGGTCTGCAGATGCGGTACCAGCGAGTTCTCGTTGAGCGCCGTGATCGGGCCGATCGGCTCCACCACCCCGGCGTTGAGGATCAGCGTCACGCTGGCCGGGGCGTCATCCACGGCCTCCAGCACGCTGCCCAGCCAGCCGGCCGACGGGCCGGGCTGGGCCAGGTCCTGCAGGTGCCAGGCCACCGGCACGCCGCTGGCCGTGGCCTCGCGCTCGAGCTCGGTGTTGCGGCTGCGGGCCACGCCGATGACGCGGTTGCCCGGCTTGAGCAGCGCGCGTACCAGCGACGCCCCCAGGCCGCGCGAGGCGCCGGTGACAATGTAGAGATGGGTGGAGCGGGGCGTTCCGGTGGTCATGGCTTGGACCTTCTTGTGGGAAACGTCGGGTTCGGATGAAGACGGTTGGCGCCTGGCATTCGTCCACACCGTCCGCTCCGGCGCGGCGGCCGGGGCGGACAGCGGGTCTGGCGGTGTTACAGGCCCTGTTTCAGGCTGGCCTCGATGAACGGATCGAGATCGCCGTCGAGCACCTTCTGCGTGTTGGACATTTCCACATTGGTGCGCAGGTCCTTGATGCGGCTCTGGTCCAGCACGTACGAGCGGATCTGGTGGCCCCAGCCCACATCGGTCTTGCCGGCTTCGAGTTTGTCGGCCTCGGCCTGGCGCTTGCGCATCTCGTGCTCGTACAGGCGCGACTTCAGCATCGACATGGCTTCGGCGCGGTTGCGGTGCTGCGAACGGTCGTTCTGGCACTGCACGACGATGCCGGTCGGGATGTGCGTGATCCGCACGGCCGAGTCGGTCTTGTTGATGTGCTGGCCGCCGGCGCCCGATGCGCGATATGTGTCCACGCGCAGATCGGCCGGGTTGACCTCCACCTCGAACGAGTCGTCCACCTCGGGGTACACGAACACCGACGAGAACGACGTGTGGCGGCCGCCCGACGAGTCGAACGGCGACTTGCGCACCAGGCGGTGCACGCCCGTTTCCGTGCGCAGGTAGCCGAATGCGTAATCGCCCTCGATCTTGATCGTGGCGCTCTTGATGCCGGCCACGTCACCCTCGGACTCTTCCAGCACCTCGGCCTTGAAGCCCTTGCGCTCGCAGTACTTCAGGTACTGGCGCAGCAGCATCGAGGCCCAGTCGCACGCCTCGGTACCGCCGGCGCCGGCCTGGATGTCGATAAAGGCGTTGGCCTGGTCCATCTCGCCCGAGAACATGCGGCGGAATTCCATGTCGGCGACGATGGCCTCGAAGCCCTGCACGTCGGTCTCGATCGAGACCAGCGTGTCGTCGTCAGCTTCCTCGCGCGCGAGCTCGAACAGCTCTTCGGCGCCGCTTAGGTCGTCGGTAAGCTTGCCGAGCGTCTGCACGACGGCTTCCAGCGCCTTCTTTTCCTTGCCCAGGTCCTGGGCACGCTTGGGGTTGTTCCAGACGTCCGGGTCTTCCAGCAGTCCGTTGACTTCGTCTAGGCGGTTTGCTTTGACATCGTAGTCAAAGATACCCCCGTAGATCTTCCGTTCGCGAACGGAGATCGGAGATGGCACCGGAAATGGCGTTGAGGCGTTCTGCTTCCATTGAGATTCCTAAAATTCTGCGCGTGCGAAAACGTGGAATTATAGCGGATCGGTGACGCTTTTCCGCCGCCGGACGGGTCCATTCACGCCAGGGTGTCGCGAACTGTTCGCGTACCGAACGGTCTGTGGAGGGGTATTGCACCGCCTTTGCCGCCACTTAAGCGACAATAGCGGCCACGAACCGGTTGTTTCTCCCCCTCGAGCATGACGCGTCAGAATCCCGCACTCCGATCCCGATCCGTATTCAGATCCCGATACCGCCAGGCCGCCAGCCGTGTTTCCGGACACCTTGCCGCCTTGTCGCTGGCGGCGCTGATGGCCGCCTGCGGCACCATGTCCAGCGAGCCGGCGCCCGAGGGCTACTACCGCGTGGAACGCGGCGACACGCTGTATTCCATCGCCCGGCGCCATAACCGCTCGGTATCGGAACTGGCGCGCTGGAGCAATATTCCCGATTCGAGCCAGATCGAGGTGGGGCAGCTGATCCGCGTCAAGCCACCGGCCGGCGCCGGCATTTCGGCGGCCAAGGCCGGATCGGCGCCGCCCGTGGCCGACAAGCCAGCCGCCCGCACCCCCGTGGAGCCGGCCGCCAAGCCGCCGGCCACCGCCGTGAAGCTGCAGTGGCCCGCCGATGGCCGCGTGACCGGCAGCTTCGCGCCGCCGGCCGAAAAAGGCATCCGCATCGAAGTGCCGGCCGGCGGCAAGGTGCGTGCCGCGGCGGCCGGCTGGGCCATCCACGTGGGCACGCTGCGCGGCTACGGCCAGCTCGTCATCATCAAGCACAACGACGACTGGCTGACCGTCTACGGCAACCTGGACAAGCCGCTGATCAAGGAAAACGACCGCGTTTCGGCCGGACAGGAAATCGGCACCATGACCCGCGCGTCTGAACTGCACTTCGAGGTGCGCGGCGGCGGCAAGCCGGTGAATCCCGCCAGCTACCTGCCGCCGCGCGGGTAGCCCCCGCTAGAAGTAGCGGTCGGCCAGCAGCATCAGCGACTGCCGGCGGGGAAGGCTGCCATAGGTGCTGGCCTGCGGCCCCGCATTGTTTTGCCATTGCAATGCAATGTCCCAGCGGGACTGGCGGTAGCGCAGTTCCAGCCACTGCATGCTGCTGCGGTCGACCAGGTCGAGCCGTGCTATCGCGCTGAGGTCGACGCGTGGCATCAGCGCATCGCGCCAGTTCAGGAACAGGAATGCTCCGGAACGCGTGGCCAGCTCCTGTGCATTGGCAAGATACTGGTTGTATCGCATGCGTGCCTGGGGCGGAAGCGTCCAGAACTGGTCCCACTGTGACCCATCTGGCGCCGCGCTGTTGTACTGGAACTCAAGCGTGGCCGATATCCGGCTGTCCAGGGTCCAGGTGCCGCCGGCCGACAGGCGCTGCCGGAACGCCGTATCCGGCGGTATCGGCAGAGCCTTGTTCAACTGCGACCGGTCCTGTCCTCCCGACCATTCCAGATAGGCGGTCACCGCGTCGGTGGCCAGCACGCTCAGGTTCAGCCCCGCCTGGAGCGACTGGCCGGCGCCGCCCTGCAGCAGCAGCTGGGTCTGGATCCGTTCCGTCAGCGCAGCCGATATGCCGGTCAGGTAGCGGTTCCGGCCGTTCGTCGAGGCCAGATCCGGGCTGAATGGCGCCTGGCCCGACGTGCCGCCCAGGTCTGGCGAAAACAGCGCGAAGACCGTCACGTCTTCCCACAGCCATTGTCCGCGTGCGATCACGCTGCCTTGGCGGTTCTGCCGCAAACTCTCTGGCGAGACGGAGGACACGGCACGTATCGCCCCTTCGCGGAACCAGTCTGTCGGGTTGTATCCCGTCGCCACGCCTTGCCGCACATTGACGCGGCCGAGATCCAGCATGGCTTGCGGCCACGGCTGCCAGGCCAGATATCCTTCCTTCCAGGTATTGATGGTGTGATAGCCGTTGGCAATTGCCCTGCGAAAAATCGTCGATCCGGTCCCGGACGACGAGTCGCAGTGCACGCGTGACCCGCTGGTCCAGCGAAAAGTCCAATGCGCCACGCGCTGCCGCCACTGTCGACTCACCACGTTCCGTCACGGCCCCGGCGCTGCCTTCGACTGTCAGGTGCCATGGCTTGTCGAGCATGGCCACGCCGTCTGCGGTATCGGCCAGTGCCAGCGCGGCATGGTCGCCGAGCGGCACTTCCGATGCCAGAATCGCGGACGGCGACAAGGTGCAGGCCGCCAGCTGCCATGCCAGGGCCCGCGAGACGATGTGGCGCCTCATCGGGTCGCGGCCTGCTGCGGGGCCGCGTCGACCGGCCCCGGTCTGAAGTGCGGCAAAAAATCCCGCTGCATCCATGCGGCAGGAATGTCGCGGCGGGTGAAATCGCTGTAGCGCATGACCGTGATCCAGCCTGGCTCGAGTCCATCGATAATGACTTCCTCGGTGGGCCGCGGCAGGCCAAGTTGCTGCGCGTAGCGACGGTAGTAGATGGTCTTCATCAGGCGCCCGCTCTCCGCATGGAAGTGTGCCTTGATGGGCTGGTGGGTCACTTCGTCGAGCCAGATCCAGATATGGTGATAGGCGGCCTCCGCGGTCCTGGCGGCGAGGCGAAGCTTCACCGCGCGTCTTGGTTTGCGCTCGCCATCCTGAATGGCTTCACGGCCTTCCATGCGGGCGCGATAATCGGCAGCGAAATTGGCCGACAGCACATCGCCGTTCGAGGCCTGGCCCAGGAGCCGCTGCTGCGGCGACACCCGCACGCTGGCGCGACTGGCGGGGTCGTGGAACCAGATGTCCTTGCCACTCTTGAGCGTGAGCTTGCCGGCATCGCGCAACGGCGCGATATAGCGTATGAGGCTGCGATACTGGGTCTTGCACGGGTCCAGGCGGGAGTACACGACGACGGTGGCGGCATCCGACTGCTTGCCATTGCGGTACTCGACCAGCGAGGTGGTTACCGAGAACGATGACGAGGGATTGCGGATCGTATCGCTGGCCTGCAACCTGCGTTGGGCGTCGGCGTCTTCCGCGGAAATTGCGGATTCCGCCCGGGCGGTATCAACTGGCACCAATCCGGTCGCCGACAGGCAAACTGCCGCCGCGATGGCATATAGACTGCGTCGATTCATCGGGATGTCATTGAGTGGGTCAGATGTGGCGCAGGGCGTCGACGATGTTCAGGCGTGCGGCGCGGCGTGCGGGCAACCAGGCGGATATCGCGGAAACCAGCACCATGCCGGCACCCGTGAGCCAGACCAGCATCGGCTCGTTCCAGAACCGCGCGGTCACGGGAATTTCTATGGCCATGCCGGGAGGCGACCACGGCAGCCCGCTCCTCTCGATACCCCAGGCCACGACAAGCGCCACGGCCAGGCCGGCCAGGTACCCGCCGACGCCAAGCACGACGCCTTCGCAGACGAAGATCGAACGCACTCCATGCCTTTGCACGCCCATCGCACGTAGCGTGCCGATTTCCGACGTGCGCTCCATGATCGCCATGCTCATGGTGTTGCTGACCGTGAACAGCACGATGACCACCACCAGGGTTGCCACGAAGGCGAACAGCAGGCTCACCATGCTGGCGGTCTGCCCGTAGGTCGGGTTGAGTTCGAAAACGTCCCGGATTTCAAGGCCGGCGTCGCGTAGCGGCCCGGTGATCAACGCCTGCAGCCGTGCGCGAGCGGCCGGCAGCTGGCTGGTCTGGTCGAGCTGCGTGACGATGGTGGTGACCTTCGGTTCGCCAAGGCTGAAGACCAGGTTCTGGGCCTGGGGAAGGTGCATGGCGACATAGGTGTCGTCGAACTCCTTCAGCCCCTGCCTCACGGCCTGAACCACGCCAAGCCGCCTGATATTGGGTGCGCCGCCAACGCTCGATGCCAGTACGTCCAGCCGCGCGGCGGCGCCGGTGGAGTCTTCCGGCGTGACTTGCTGGTCGGCGAGCGAAAGCAGGTCGGCGGGTGTGTCCGATGGCTCGCCGTCGGACAGGCTTGCAGGCGGCGCCGGACATTGCGCCAGCGCCAGGGCATCGCACATCTGCAGCATGCGCGCGACCCCGATGCCAATGACGGCGGCTTCGCCATCATGCTCGCCGAGCGCGTGCCGCGCCGAGGGAATCGGCACATCGTAGCCATTCCATGCCAGCAGCTGCTCCTGGTCTGCCGCCACCACGCCGTGCCCCATCACCGGGATCGATGTGGCGTGTCCCGCGCTGGCGGCAATGCCACCGAAATGCAGCATGGGGGTGGCGACGGCCAGCATTGGCGCCAGGCCCGTATCGCGCCGCAGAAGGTCGATGATGGCGTCGGCGCCGGCGATGCCATAGGCGGACGGATTGGCCATGCCGAAATCCGTGTAACCCGCCTTGAGCAATTGCAGATGACCGCTGCGTTGTACGTAGATGGTCTGCAGGCCGCACGTGATATCCCGCGCATAGCCGCCCAGCAGCAGGATGGCGCTCGTGCCAACCAGCAACGCCAGGAGCGTGACCAGCGAGCGCCGGGCATTGCGCTGCAGATTGCGCGCTGCAAGGAGGAGCGGATTCATTGCGCAGTCTCGCCGGCCGTGGTGGCGTCGGGTGAAACGATGCGGCCATCGCTGAGCAGGACCAGATCGTCGGCCTGCGCCATCAGCATAGGGTCGTGAGACGAGAATACGAAGGTCGTGCGCTGGCAGGCTTGCAGTTCGCGCATCAGGGTGACAATGCCTTGCGCGGTCTTGCCGTCCAGGTTGGCGGTTGGCTCGTCAGCCAGCACCAGGTCTGGCCGGTGGACCAGTGCGCGGGCAATCGCCACGCGCTGGCACTGCCCTCCGGAGAGCTGGTTCGGCCGGTGCCGGGCCTTTCCGGCGAGGCCTACTGCGTCGAGCATCTCGGCCACGCGCTGGCGCCGCGCGGCGGCGCTGGTACCCGCCAGCAACAGTGGATATTCCACGTTTTCCCAGGCGGTCAGCACTGGCAGCAGGTTGAAGTGCTGGAAGATGAAGCCGATGTGGCGGGCCCGATATGCCGTCAGTTCCTGATCGGTCCGGTCCTGAACGGTCTTGCCGCCGATGCGGATATGCCCTGAATCGGGCCGGTCGACACATCCGATCAGATTCAGCAGGGTGCTCTTGCCGCTTCCCGAAGGCCCCGACAACACCGTGAAGCGTTGTGCCCGGATGCGAAGGCTGACGTTGGATACGGCGGCTACGCGCTCGGTGCCGAGCGCGTAGTGCCTGCTGACTTGGTCAAGGGTGACGGCGTCCATTCAGTGTCCTGGTGGGCGCTGCAGGATCTGCAGCGTTAGACACTGAAATGTGAGGTTTTCGATTCAGGAAAAAAATCAGAAAATGCCGAATTTTCTACGCCTGTGACAAACCTATTGCGCGTGCTCCACCACCAGCTGCACGCGCGTCACGCCGTTGAACGTGTTGTTGTCGAGCCGATAGGCCACCAGCGCGCTGGCGCCATCGAGCGCGTCGGCATGGTTGAACCAGATCGCATCGAAGCGCTGGCTGCCACGCCCTAGCTGCAGCTTGAGGTGCTTGCCCTTGAGCACGGTCTGGCGCAGCACCTCGAATTCGCCCGAGAACGTGGGCGGCGGAAAGCCCTGGCCCCACACCTGGCCCTCCAGCAGGGTCACGAATTCCGGGCTGAAGCACTGGTCCTCGATATCGCCATCGGTCTCGATCACGCGCGCCAGCTGCTCTTCATTGAGCCATTCGCGACCCACTTGCTCGAAGGCCGCCACGAAGGTATCGAAATGCTCGGCGCGCACGGTCAGGCCGGCCGCCATCGCGTGGCCGCCGAACTTCACGAGCAGCCCGGGGTGGCGCTTGGAGACGAGGTCCAGCGCGTCGCGCAGGTGGAAGCCGGGGATCGACCGGCCCGAGCCCTTGATGTGCTCGTCGTCGCCCGGCGCGAACGTAATCGTTGGCCGGTGGAATTTCTCCTTGAGCCGCGAGGCGACGATGCCGATCACGCCCTGGTGCCAGGTCTCGTGGAACACGCTTACCGTAAAGCGCGACGCCGGGTCGAGCCCGGCCAGCGGCTGCTCCAGGATCTGCAACGCTTCCTGCTGCATGCCGGCCTCGATGTCACGCCGCTCGCGGTTCATGCCGTCCAGCTCCTGGGCAATCTCCCAGGCGCGGTTGGCGTCGTCGGTCAGCAGGCATTCGATGCCCAGCGACATGTCGGCCAGGCGCCCGGCGGCGTTCAGCCGCGGACCCAGCCCGAAGCCGAGGTCGAAGGTATTGGCGCGCACGGCTTCGCGGCCGGCAGCCCGGAACAGCGCGGCCACGCCGGCATGCATGCGGCCTGCGCGCATGCGCTTCAGGCCCTGCGCCACCAGGATGCGGTTGTTGGCGTCGAGCTTGACCACATCGGCCACGGTACCCAGCGCCACCAGGTCGAGCAGCGTCTGCAGCGGCGGCTGGGTCTCCTTGGTGTACACCCCGCGCTGGCGCAGCTCCGCGCGCAGCGCCAGCAGCACGTAGAACATCACGCCCACGCCCGCCAGGTTCTTGCTCGGGAATTCGCAGCCGGGCTGGTTCGGGTTCACGATCACGGCCGCGTCGGGCAGCACGGCGCCCGGCAGGTGGTGATCGGTCACCACCACGTCGATACCGCGTGCGTTGGCCGCCGCCACACCATCCACGCTGGCAATGCCGTTGTCGACGGTCACGATCACGTCGGGCTGCTGCTGCGCGGCCAGTTCGACGATCTCGGGCGTCAGCCCGTAGCCATATTCGAACCGGTTCGGCACGATGAAATCGACGCGCGCGCCCAGCATGCGCAGGCCGCGCACGCCCACGGCGCAGGCGGTGGCGCCGTCGCAGTCGTAGTCGGCCACGATCAGCAGCTTGCGGTTGGCGGCGATGGCGTCGGCAAGGTATGCCGCCGCGTGATCGATGCCTTTCATGCGCGCGGGCGGCACCAGCTCGGGCAGGTCGGTGGCAAGTTCGGACGGATGCAGCACGCCGCGCGCGGACAGAATGCGCGCCAGCGTGGGGTGCAGCCCCGCCGCGGCCAGCACGCCGGCGTGGTCGTTGGAATAGGAGCGGATGGCAATCCGGGTCATGATCGGTTTCCTGGGCGTTTCTAGGCGGCCATGGCCAGGTTCGACAACAGCGCGCGCCAGTCGCCACGCGAGCCCAGGCCGCGCCAGAACTTGCGCAGGTCGGCGCGGGTGACGGTGAACTCGGCGAAGTGGTTCTCGCCGCCCAGCACCAGCGTGATGGCCTGCACCTGGGCGGCCGTCAGCGCGTCCAGCGCGGGCTGGAACCAGTCGGCGTCCAGCGCATGCATGTGGTCGAGCCAGCGTGCCCAGTCCGACGAAATGTGCGCCTCGGTGGCGTCGTCGAGCAGGGTCATGACACTGCCGTCGGTGCCGGCCAGATCGGCAAAACGGGCCGGGCGCGGCCCCGTGCGGCTGCCGCCAGCCAATGCCAGGCCGGTCAGGAACGGGTCGTTCGCCCGCACCGTGTCGGCCAGCCTGGCCGGGGTGCCGGCGCGGCCGCCACCGTGCAGCCAGACCGAATTGACGGGCAGGCGGCCCTCGGCCTCGCGCGCGGCGTTGACGGGATGGTCGTGCCAGGTCATCTGGATCTCGTTCTGAAAGCGGCGCCAGTCGCGCGCGCGCGGGCCGGCCTGCATCCAGATATCGATATTGCGGCCCGTGGCGCGCACCGGCGTGGTGGCGGTCAGTTCGCCGAAAGTGTCTTCGGCCACGTACCAGCGGGCGGGGTGGGGGGCGTCCAGGGCGATGCCGGCCTCGGCCAGCAGGTCGGCCACGGCGGCGCGCAGCGCATCGGCCTCGTCGGCGCGCAGATCGAGCTGGTCCGGGTGCATCAGCACCAGGTGGTCGCGCGCGGCATGGATGTGCACCGGCTGCAGGCAGGCCCAGCCGCGCGAGCCGTCAGCCGTCGCTTCAGCGGCATCAGCGGCATCAGCGCCATCAGCGGCAGGCAGGGGCTGGCCGGCGGCCGCGTGGTCGGCCAGGCGCATAAAGGGCGCAGTCGGCACCCGCACGGTGTCGAGGCCGGCGCGGCCGGCCAGCCAGCGCTCGGCCGGCAGCGTGCGCAGGTACGGATCGTCGTGCGTCTCGCGGGGCCCCGGCGTGGCGCGCGTCAGCAACTTTCCGAGCGCGGGCAACTCCAACTGGCGCAGCAGCGCCGCCGAGACAACGTCGTCCGTGGCGGCGTCGCCGGCGCCAGGCGGGACGGAAAAGGGCACAATCAGGGTCAGGTGCGTCATCATGGTTGCCGAGATTGTAAACTTCCGGCTGGCCGGCGCCAGTTTTCCCGTCACATGGGGCGGCAATCCGGGCGGCGACGCGTTTCCAGAACAACAGGATTCCTCTTGAACTTTCCTTACGAGTGGCAGATCGGCTGGCGATACACCCGCGCAAGCAAGCGCGCCAGCCGCAACACGTTCATTTCGTTCATCTCGATGATTTCGATGCTCGGCATCGCGCTGGGCGTGGCCGCCCTGATCGTCGTGCTCTCGGTCATGAACGGTTTTCAGAAGGAAGTGCGCGACCGCATGCTGTCGGTGCTGGCGCATATCGAGGTGATCGGCGCAGGGCCGCTGCCTGACTGGCAGAAGACCGCCGCCGAGGCCGAGCGTAACAAGGCGGTGGTTGGCGCCGCGCCATACGTGGCCGCCCAGGCCATGCTCACGCGCGACGACGCGGTGCGCGGCGTGCTGCTGCGCGGCGTGGACCCGGCCCAGGAGCCGAAGGTGTCCGACATCGGCAGCCAGTTCCGCGCCGGCAGCATGAACGCGCTGGTGCCGGGCGGCTTCGACATCGCACTGGGCAGCGAACTGGCCAATGCGCTGGGCGTGCGCGTGGGCGACAAGGTCACGCTGGTGGCGCCGCAGGGCACCATCACGCCGGCCGGCATCCTGCCGCGCCTGAAGCAGTTCACCGTGGTGGGCATCTTCTCGTCGGGTCACTACGAGTTCGACAGCGCGCTGGCGCTGGTCAACATGCAGGACGCCGAGCTGCTGTTCCGCCAGGACGGCCCGTCGGGCGTGCGGCTCAAGCTGCAGGACATGCAGCGCGCGCCGCAGGTGGCGCAGGAGCTGGCCAATACGATGACAGGCGACCTGTACCTGCGCGACTGGTCGCGCCAGAACCGCAACTGGTTTGCCGCCGTGCAGACCGAGAAGCGCATGATGTTCATCATCCTGACGCTGATCATCGCCGTGGCCGCGTTCAACCTGGTGTCCACGCTGGTGATGACCGTGACCGACAAGCAGGCCGATATCGCCATCCTGCGCACGATGGGCGCGCAGCCGCGCTCGATCATGAAGATCTTCATCGTGCAGGGCGTGGCCATCGGCTTCATCGGCACCGTGCTGGGCGTGCTGGGCGGCACGCTGATTGCCACCAATATCGACGTGATCGTGCCGTTCATCGAGCGGCTGCTGCACGTGCAATTCCTGCCCAAGGACATCTATTTCATCAGCGAATTGCCTTCGGACCCCCGCGTGAACGACATCGCCACCATTGGCATCATTTCCTTCGTGCTGGCCACGCTGGCCACCATCTATCCCAGCTGGCGTGCCGCCCGCGTGAACCCGGCGGAGGCGCTGCGCTATGAGTGACACCACGCTGATCCAGGAGGCTGCAACCGTGCCGGCGGCCAGCATCCAGACCGGCTCGCCGGTGCTGGTGGCCGAAGGGCTGACCAAGCGGTTCCGCCAGGGCGGGCTCGATGTGGAAGTGCTGCGCGGCGTGGACGTGACCGTGCATGCGGGCGAGAAGGTAGCCATCGTCGGTGCCTCGGGTTCGGGCAAGTCGACGCTGCTGCATGTGCTGGGCGGGCTCGACAACCCCGATGCGGGCCGCGTGGCGCTGCTCGGCAAGCCGTTCACGGCGCTGCGCGAGAAGGAGCGCAATATCGTGCGCAACCGCTCGCTCGGGTTCGTCTACCAGTTCCACCATCTGCTGCCCGAATTCACGGCGCTGGACAACGTGGCAATGCCGATGCGCATTCGCGGGCTGAGGGAGCCGCAGGCCCGCGCCGCCGCGCAGGCCGTGCTGGAGCGCGTGGGCCTGGGCGGGCGGTCCAAACACCGGCCCGGCGAACTGTCCGGCGGCGAGCGCCAGCGCGTGGCCATCGCCCGCGCGCTGGTGGGGCAGCCCGCCTGCGTGCTGGCCGACGAACCGACCGGCAACCTCGACGACCACACGGCCGGCGGCGTGTACGACCTGATGCTGGACCTGTCGCGCACGCTGGGCACGAGCTTCGTGATCGTCACGCACGACATGGACCTGGCCGGCCGCTGCGACCGCATCTTCCGCCTGCGTGACGGGCACCTGCACGCCGAACGCTAGACGCCGGCCTGGCGCACGCTGGCCACGCTTACGCTGCCTGAACCATGTGGATCGATACCCATTGTCACCTTGACGCCAGCGAGTTCGACGTTGATCGCGACAGCGTGATCGCGTCGGCAGCCGCGGCGGGCGTCTCCGGCATCGTGCTGCCCGCCGTGGCGGTGTCGAACTTCAATGCCGTGCGCGCGCTGGCCCATGGCGATGCGCGCTGCGTCTACGCGCTGGGCATCCATCCGCTGTGTACCCCTGGCGCCGGACAAGCCGATCTCGATGCCCTGCGGCGCGAGGTGGCGGCGTCCATCGACGACCCGCGCCTGGTAGCCATCGGCGAGATCGGCCTCGATTTCTTCGTGCCCGGCCTCGACGCGCAACACCAGACCTGGCTCTACACCGAGCAACTGAAGATCGCGCGAGAGTTCGACCTGCCCGTGCTGCTGCATGTGCGCAAGTCGCAGGATCAGGTGTACGCGGGGTTGCGGCGCGTGGGCGTGCGGCAGGGTATCGCCCATGCGTTCAACGGCAGCCATGAGCAGGCGCGCCGCTACGTGGAGCACGGCATGAAGCTCGGCTTTGGCGGCAACGTGACGTTCTCGCGCGCCAGGCAGATTCGGCGGCTGGCCAGCGAACTGCCGATCGAGGCGATCGTGCTCGAAACCGATGCGCCCGACATCGCGCCGGCCTGGTTGTCCGACGACCAGTTCGGCGAGCAGCACAAGGCGCGCAACACGCCCGCCGAGGTGGCCGGGGTGGCGCGCGTGATGGCCGAACTGCGCGGCATGAGCGAGCCGGCGCTGGCGCCGGTGATGTGGCGCAACTCGGTGGCGGCGCTGCCCCGGCTGGCAGCCTTCGCGGACGTCATGGCGCCACGCTGAGGGGATGCCGGCGACCCGGACCTGCCCGTTGTCCTGTTGTGCGCCATGTCCAGCGCGACCCTCCGCGCTGCCTTCCTTCCGATTTAACCAGTTGACACACCGCCGTATCGTTCGGACACGTTTTACCGTGTGCTGGCGCGATACAACTACGTCCTCGTGCAGACGATGGGAGGGCGTGGATGCGGTGGCTGTTGCTGGCGTTCGTGGCGGGTTGCTGGCTGCTGCAGCAACAGGCGGCGCTGCCCACTACCCGTGGATGGTGGATCGGTTGGGGCATGGCGCTGCTGCTGGCAATGGTGCTGCTGGTGGGATGGCGCTGGCCAGCGTGGTGGCAACGCTTGCGCTGGGTGCTGGCCATCGCGCTGGTCGTGGTCGCGGCGTTCGGGTGGGCGGCGTGGCGCGCGGAACAGCGCATGGAGCGCTGGCTGCCACCGGAACTGGCTGGGCGGGATCTGGTGGTGGAGGGCATGGTCGCCGGCCTGCCCGATGAGACCGAACGGGGCACGCGCTTCCCGTTCGAAGTGGCGCAATGGCGCACCCAGGCAGAGCGCGCCCCGCCAACGGAGCGACTGCTGCTGAGCTGGCGGGACGTGCCGCAGCGGCTGCAGCCGGGCCAGCGCTACCAGTTGACGGTGCGGCTGCGGCGCCCGCGCGGACTGGCCAACCCGCATGGCTTCGACTATGCATATTGGCTACTCGCCGAAGGCATCGATGCAACGGGCTACGTGCGCGCGGCCACGGCGTTGCCGGACGACGCGGCGGTGCCCTGGCGAGTGCGGGTGGCGATGTGGCGCGCCGCCATCCGCGACCATCTGCGCGGTGCCTTGCCGCCGGACGCGCCATATGGGCCGGTGCTGGTTGCGCTGGTGATCGGCGACCAGCGCGGCATTCCGCAGGCCGACTGGGACATTTTTCGTCGCACCGGCATCGCTCATCTGGTCAGCATTTCCGGCCTGCACATCACGATGATTGCCGGCGCGGCTGGCGGCCTGGTGCGCTGGCTTTGGCGGCACTCGCTGGGATGCGGGCAGCGATGGCGGCGCCCGCTGCCGCTGATCTGGCCGGCGCAAAAGGTGGCGCTGGTGGCAAGCGTGGCAACCGCGCTCGGCTACGGCCTGATCGCGGGCATGCAGATTCCGGCGTTGCGTACGGTGACGATGCTGGGTGTGGCGGCCGTTGCGCTATGGAGTGGCCGCGCGCCGCCGGTGTCAGTGGTGCTGGCGTGGGCAGCTGGCGTGGCGGTGCTGATCGACCCGTGGGCCGTGATGTCGCCGGGCTTCTGGCTGTCTTTCGGCGCAGTGGCCGTGATCTTCTTCCATGCGGCAAAGGAAGAGGCGCGCAGTGGCGTGGGGCATGGGGCGCTGGACGGGCCGGATAAGGAGGCGGACCGAGGGGGCGGTCGAGTAGTAGGTCGAGTGGTGGGTCAAGTAGTAAGTCGACCAACCCGCGCTGCGGCTGCGGGGCCATCGCAGCGCTGGCCGGCGCGCCTGCGTGAGGGGCTGGCCAACGCCGCGCGTACCCAATGGGCCGTGACCATCGGGCTGGTGCCTCTAACGCTGCTGCTGTTCGGACAGGTGTCCGTGGTGTCGGTGCTGGCCAACGCCGTGGCGATTCCGGTCGTCAGTCTGGTGGTCACGCCGCTGGCGCTGGCCAGTGCCGTGATGCCGGCCACGCTGGCGGCATGGGGGCTGGCGGCGGCGCACACGGTGCTGGTCTGGCTGGTTGGCGGCTTGTCGTGGCTGGCCGCGCCTTCCTGGGCAGTTTGGGAAGCCGCGTATCCGGGGTGGCTTGCCACCGCGCTGGCTTTAAGTGGTGTCGCGCTGCTGCTGATGCCGGGGCGAATCTATCTCGCCAGATGGCTGCCGTGGGCGACGGTTGGCAAGGCGGGCGGGGGCAAAGGGCCGAGTGGTGCAAGGTCGGCAATGGACGGTGCGAGCGGCCGGCGCGCCGTGCCGCGCTGGATTGGTGCGCTGCTCATGTTGCCAATGCTGTTGGCCGGGCGTGCCGCCGTCGCGGAGGGCGAGGTCCGCGTGACGGCGCTCGATGTCGGGCAAGGCACGGCGGTGCTGGTGGAAACGCGCCGCCATGCACTGCTCTACGACGCCGGGCCGGCCTATGAATCGGGCACCAGCGCGGGCGGGCAGGTCATCGTGCCGTTTCTGCGCGCCACGGGTGTGCGTGGCCTCGACATGCTGATGGTCAGCCATGAGGACGCCGACCACGCCGGCGGCGTGCGCGACGTCATGCGGGCTGTGCCGGTGGCGCGGCGGCTGACCGCTGCGCCGCGCGATCATCCATTGCTGGCCGGACAGGATGTCGCGCCCTGGGAGGCTTGCGTGGCCGGTTCGGACTGGGAGTGGGATGGCGTGCGCTTCGACATCCTCCATCCGTCGGCCGATGCGCTGTCCGCGCAGCGCCTGTCGAGCAACGGGCGCAGCTGTGTGCTGCGCGTGGCCGCGCGGGGCCGCAGCGTGCTGCTGACGGGCGATATCGGGGAGCGCGAGGAGTTGCAGCTGACCCACCGCGTGTCGCCGGAGCAACTGCGGTCCGATGTCTTGCTGGTGCCGCATCACGGCAGCGGCACGTCGTCGCACGTGTTGTTCCTGCGGGCGGTGCAGCCCCAGGCGGCGATCTTCCAGCTCGGATTCGCCAATCGCTACCGGCATCCGCGCGTGGATGTGTGGCAGCGCTACGAACGGGCCGGTATCGCGCGCTACCGCTCCGACGAGACCGGCGCGGTGTCCATCGTGACGCGAGGCGTCGACATGCAGGTGACGCCGTTCCGGCAACGGCATCGCCGCTACTGGCGCGATGCGGTAGCGGCGCCGCGCTAACTCGCGCGTGTCGTGGCTCTCGGCTTGCGGGCGGCGGATTTGCCAGCGGGGCGCGAGGCGGTCTTGCCGGCGGGGCGGGCGCTTTCCGGCGGGGTGGCGGCTTCCTCGGCCTGTCCCGGCAGCGCAGCGGGTTCCGCGCCGGCAATGCGCCGCTCGCGCAGGTGCGCCTTGGCGCGCTGCAGGCCTGCGGCCACCGAATCCGCGCGCTCCAGCGCCACGCCGGCGGCCAGCACATCGCCCAGCACCAGGTGGCAGATGCGCGAGGTCATCGGCGTGTAGACCTCGCTGTCTTCCTCGACATCGGAGAACACGCAGACGTCGGCCAGCCGCGCCAGCGGCGAGCCGCTATGCGTGAGCGCCAGGACGCTGGCGCCGCTGCTGCGGGCCAGCGTGGCGGCGGTGAGCATGTCCCAGGTGCGGCCGCTGTTCGAGATCAGCACGGCAACGTCGCCGGGGCGCAGCAGGGCGGCCGACATGCTGAACACGTGCGAATCGGAGTAGGCCACGGTGGGAATGCCCAGGCGGAAGAACTTGTGCTGGATGTCGAGGGCCACGATGCCGGAGTTGCCGCAGCCGTAGAACTCGATGCGACGCGCGCCGGCCAGCAGGCGGATGCCGCGCTCCACCTGGTCGGCAGACAAGGCGTTGCGCACGGTCATCAGCGTGGCGATGGTGCGGTCGAAGACCTTGCCGGCGATGTCGGCGGGGCGGTCGCTCGCTTCCACGTCCTGGTGCACGAACGGGGTGCCGCCGCCCACGTTCTGGGCGAACTGGAGCTTGAATTCCTTGAAGCCGTCGTAGCCCAATGCGGCGCAGAAGCGGGCAATGGTCGGCTGCGAGACGCCGGCGCGCTCGGCCAGCTCGGGCATGCTGAGCCGGATCACGCTGGCGCCGTGGCGGGCCACATAGTCGGCCAGGCGGCGTTCGGACGGGCGTAGCGTGTCGTAGACGGCAAGGATTCTGTCGCGCATGGTGAAGGTCGTACGAAAGCGAGGCGTAGGTGTCTTGCGGTGAGCGGGCGGCGCGCCGTCACCGTCGAATTTGTAGAGATTCTACATGTTTGGTGGGCAAATTCGCAGCCCTGGGAGACCGGGTTTGGCTAAGGATTTACCCGAATTTGCGCGTGAGGAGGCATATGCGCGGCGATTCAAGGCTTTCGGCGGCATCGGGCTCATGGCTATAATGTAGAAAATCTACAGATCTGGCGCTCGCCCCGATGCGTCCGGATCGCCCCACGAGGATCCCTCCCGCCATGACCCATGCCGCCAGTGGCAATGTCCGGGCCGACGTTTCGGCCGTCACGCAACGCATCGTCGAGCGCAGCCGCGCCAGCCGCGCCGCCTACCTGGCGCGCTGCGAACGCGCCCAGCAGGAACTTGGGCCGCTGCGCGGCATGTCGTGCGCCAACCTGGCCCACGGCTATGCCGCGCTGCCGGCTGGCGACAAGCTCAAGCTGCGCGTGGAACATGCGCCGAACCTGGGCATCGTCACCGCGTACAACGACATGCTGTCGGCGCACCAGCCGTATGAGCGCTACCCGGCGGTGATCCGCGAGGCCGCGCGCGCGGTGGGCGCCGTGGCGCAGGTGGCCGGTGGCGTGCCGGCGATGTGCGATGGCATCACGCAGGGCAATGCCGGCATGGAGTTGTCGCTGTTCTCGCGCGATGCCATTGCCATGAGCACGGCCGTCGCGCTGTCGCACAACACCTTCGATGCCGCGCTGATGCTCGGCGTCTGCGACAAGATCGTGCCGGGCCTGTTGATGGGCGCGCTGCAGTTCGGTCATCTGCCGGTGGTGTTCGTGCCGGCCGGCCCGATGGCGACGGGGCTGTCGAACAAGGAAAAGGCGCGCGTGCGGCAGCTCTACGCCACGGGCCAGGTCGGGCGCGACGCGCTGCTGGAGGCCGAATGCGAGGCCTACCACGGCGCCGGCACCTGCACGTTCTACGGCACCGCCAACAGCAACCAGTTCCTGATGGAGATCATGGGCCTGCATATGCCCGGTGCGGCGTTCGTGCATCCGGACAGCGGCCTGCGCGACGCGCTGACCACGGCGGCGGCCCAGCGTGCGCTGGCCCTGATCGCGCGCGGCAACGCGTACACGCCGCTGGCGCAGATCGTCGACGAGCGCGCCATCGTCAATGCCATGGTGGGCCTGCTGGCCACCGGCGGCTCGACCAACCATACGATCCACCTCGTGGCCATGGCCCGCGCGGCCGGGATCGTGATCGACTGGAACGATTTCGACCGCCTGTCGGCCATCACGCCGCTGCTGGCGCGCGTCTATCCGAACGGCTCGGCAGACGTGAACCATTTCCACGCGGCGGGTGGCGTGGCCTACGTCATCGCGCAACTGCTCGAAGCGGGGCTGCTGCACGAGGATGTCAACACCGTGATGGGCCGTGGCCTGGCGCGTTACACCGAGGAGCCGGTCATGACCGATGGCGCGCTGCGCTGGCGCGATGGGCCCACCACGAGCGGCGACGCGACGGTGCTGGCCCCGGCCTCGGCGCCGTTCTCGGCCGAAGGCGGCTTGCGGCTGATGGCTGGCAATCTGGGGCGCGGCGTGATCAAGGTGTCCGCCGTGGCCGACGAGCATCGCGTGGTGGAAGCCCCGGCGCGCGTGTTCGACTCGCAGGAAGCGCTGCAGGCCGCATTCGAGGCCGACGAGCTGAATCGCGACGTGGTGGCGGTGGTGCGGTTCCAGGGGCCGAACGCCAACGGCATGCCCGAGCTGCACCGGCTGACCCCGGCGCTGGGCGCGCTGCAGGACGCTGGCCACAAGGTGGCGCTGGTGACCGACGGCCGCATGTCGGGCGCATCGGGCAAGGTGCCGGCGGTGATCCATGTGGGCCCCGAGGCGCTCGTGGGTGGCGCGTTGGCGCGCGTGCGTGACGGCGACATCATTCGCGTGGATGCCGTGGCCGGCACGCTGGCGCTGGTGGGCGACGCAGCCACCCAGGCCGAATTCGCGGCGCGCCCGGCGGCGCCCGCGCCGGCTGACGAGTTCGTGAACTTCAGCATGGGCCGGGGCCTGTTCGGGCTGTTCCGGCGCCACGCCCGCATTGCCGAGGAGGGCGGTAGCGCACTCGACCTCTCCGAGGCCGATGCCGCACCCGCTGTCCAAACCGCGCGCGCCGTCGCAGAATAGGCGGACGTCCGGAAGGCGACAGGCAAGCTTTCGAATCCTGATTTCCCCGGCGCCCTGGCTGCCGGGGTACCGCCGCGCCACGCTGCACGTGGACGGCGGCTACCGACAAGGGTGGCAACACCACCCGACACCATGATCGATGGAGCAGACATGATCTATATCCTGATGGGCGTTTCCGGCAGCGGCAAGACCACCGTGGGCCAGCTGCTGGCCCAGCAGCTGCATTGCGGTTTCCACGATGCCGACAGCTTCCACAGCGACGCCAACAAGGCCAAGATGCACGCCGGCGTGCCGCTGACCGACGAAGACCGCTGGCCGTGGCTGGACGCCATGCGCGCGGCCATCGATAGCGCCCGCGCCGAAGGCCGCACCCATGTGTTCACCTGTTCGGCGCTGCGCCAGGTCTACCGCGACCGCCTCAGCCCGCCCGATGGCGGGGTGACCTTCGTGTTCATGAAGGGCGATGCGTCGACAATCGGCAGCCGGCTGTCGGTCCGCTCGGACCACTTCTTCAACCCGGCGCTGCTGCAGAGCCAGTTCGATACGCTGGAGGAGCCGCAGGACGCGCTGGTGCTCGACATCCGCCGCTCCCCCGAGGCGCTGGTCCAGGACATCCTGGCCAAGTGCCCGCCCGAATCGGTCTCCTGCACGGGCAAGGCCACGCACTAGGGGCCGGAACGCGCGGTGGCCCGGCGCTCGCCCGCTGGTTTCCCGGTGGTGTCCCGGCGGCGTCCCGGCGGCGTCCCGGCATTGGCGGCTTGTCCCTCGCCCCGGGGCCGCGCCGCCCGGCTGCGCCAGCCCCTTCAGTCCTCCTGCCAGTGCCAGCCCGCCTGGCAAGCATCTTGCTAAACCGTTTTCGCGTACCGGCGCATGTCTTGCGCACGCAACCCCTTGCGGGATTTGCCGGTACGGATATGCTTCAAAGCGTCGACTCGACGAGGCATCGATAAACGGGTGGCCGGCGGCAAGGCAGCAAGCCGGGTATGGTCAGGCGGCACGGCCGCGCAGGCGCCCACATCCACGAAGGAGCGGCCATCATGGCGGCGCGGTTTTTCGACGAGATGCTGGAAGGGCGAGAGGACGGCATGGTGACGGCCGTCGAGGCTGGACAGGTGTTGCCGCCCGGGGCGGTCCGGCCCCATTACCGGAGCTTTGCGGACTGGCTGGGCCGGCAGTCGGCGGCGACGATGGACAACAAGCGCGCCGAGGCGGACCTGATCTTCCGGCGCGTGGGCATCACCTTCGCCGTCTATGGCGACAAGGACGAGTCCAATAGCGGCACCGAGCGGACCATCCCGTTCGACGTGATTCCACGCGTGTTCCCGGCCAGCGAATGGGCCACGCTGGAGCGCGGCCTGCGCCAGCGCGTGGCGGCGCTGAACCGGTTTATCCACGACATCTACCACGGCCAGGACATCATCCGCGCCGGCGTGATTCCGCCCGACCAGATCTACAACAACGCCCAGTACCGGCCCGAGATGCTCGGCATCGACGTGCCGCGCGACATCTATGCGCACGTGGCCGGCATCGATGTGGTGCGCGCCGGGCAGGGCGAGTTCTACGTACTCGAAGACAACCTGCGCGTGCCGTCGGGCGTCTCGTACATGCTGGAAAACCGCAAGATGATGATGCGGTTGTTCCCGGACCTGTTCGCGCGCAACCGCGTGGCGCCGGTGGCCCACTATCCCGACCTGCTGCTGGACATGCTGCGCAGCGTGTCGCCGCAGAACATCTCGGACCCCACCGTGGTGGTACTCACCCCGGGCATGTACAACTCCGCCTATTTCGAGCACGCGTTCCTGGCCCAGCAAATGGGCGTGGAACTGGTGGAGGGCAGCGACCTGTTCGTGGAGGACGACCACCTCTACATGCGTACCACCCAGGGCCCGCAGCGGATCGACGTGATCTACCGCCGCGTGGACGACGACTTCCTCGACCCGCTGGTGTTCCGGCCCGATTCCACGCTTGGCGCGGCAGGGCTGCTGTCGGTCTACCGCGCCGGCAACGTGACGATCAGCAACGCCATCGGCACCGGCGTGGCCGACGACAAGTCGATCTATCCGTACGTGCCGGACATGATCCGCTTCTACCTGGGCGAGGAGGCCATCCTCTCGAACGTGCCCACCTATATGTGCCGGCGCCCCGACGACCTGCAGTACGTGCTCGACAACATGGCGGACCTCGTGGTCAAGGAAACGCACGGCGCGGGTGGCTACGGCATGCTGGTGGGCCCGGCCGCGACCCGGGCCGAGATCGACCAGTTCCGCGAAGTGGTGAAGGCCCGGCCCGAGCAGTACATCGCGCAGCCCACGCTGGCGTTGTCGACGTGTCCGACCTATGTGGAGTCGGGCATCGCGCCGCGCCACATCGACCTGCGGCCGTTCGTGCTGTCCGGCAAGGAGGTGCGCATGGTGCCCGGCGGGCTCACGCGCGTGGCGCTGCGCGAGGGTTCGCTGGTGGTGAATTCCTCGCAGGGCGGGGGCACCAAGGATACCTGGGTGCTGGAACGCTGACATCCTGAACCACGATCGCCGGGAGACCCCATCATGCTGAGCCGTACCGCCGACCACCTGTTCTGGATGGCCCGCTACACCGAGCGCGCGGAAAACACCGCGCGCATGCTCGACGTCAACTACCAGACCTCGCTGCTGCCGCAGTCCGCCGAGGTGGCCGAGCAGGGCTGGTGGGCCATGCTCGACATCTCCGAGCTGACCCACGCCTACGACCACAAGTACGGGCTGCTGCACCGTGACGACGTGATCGACTTCATGGTGCGCGACATGACCAATCCGTCGTCGATCATGAGCTGCCTGCGCGCGGCGCGCGAGAACGCCCGTGCGGTGCGCGGCTCGCTGACCACCGAGGTCTGGGAGACGATCAACACCACGTGGCTGGACGTGCAGCGCATGATCGCCGATGGCGAACTGCGCGACGATCCGTCACGGTTCTTCGAATGGGTGAAATTCCGCTCGCACCTGGCGCGCGGCGTGCAGTTCGGCACCATGCTCAAGGACGACGCGTTCCATTTCATGCGGCTGGGCACCTTCCTGGAGCGCGCCGACAACACCGCGCGGATTCTCGACGTCAAGTTCCAGGCCTCGGGCCGCGACGACAGCGACCCGAACCGCGAGCAGAACGACTTCTACCACTGGGCGGCCGTGCTGCGCTCGGTATCGGGCTTCGAGGTCTACCGCAAGATCTACCGCGCCGTGATCACGCCCCAACGCGTGGCGGAACTGCTGATCCTGCGGCCGGACATGCCGCGCTCGCTGGTCTCCAGCCTGGACGAGGTGGTGGCCATCCTGGCGCTGGTGCGCAACCAGCAGGCGGGCGAGACCGAGCGCCAGGCTGGTAAACTCCACGCCGACCTCAAATACGCGCGCATCGACGACATTTTCGCCGTCGGGCTGCACGCCTACCTGACGAGCTTCCTCGAGCGCATCGGCGACCTCGGCAACGGCATCAGCCGTGACTTCCTGGTGCCGTTGCAGGCCGCCTGAAGTGGCTTTGGCTTCCTGCCGGGCGCGCCATGCGCCTGGCAGGGCAGTGGGCGAGGCAGTCTGTCATGTGCGCGATACGCATCGTGAAATACAGGATCCACCACAAGACCGTCTACCGATATACCGAAGCGGTGCGCCGCAGCGTGCATGAACTGCGCCTGGCGCCGCGCTCGGGGCCGCTGCAATCGGTCGAGCTCTGGGAGCTGTCGGCACCGGGCAATCTGTCCGAGGCGCGCGACGGCTTCGGCAACATCGTGCACAACTTCACCATGGCCGGGCCGGCACACTCGATCACCATCACCGCCACGGGCGACGTGGAAGTGATGGCGGGCGAGGGCGGTCACCACGCCTTCGCCGACCTGCCCGAAGCGGGCGAGTCGCGGGTGTCGCCGCTCTATTTCGCGGGCAGCACGCCGCTGACCCAGGCGCCCGGCGACATGCGCGCGTTCGCCGCGCCGTACCTGGCGGCGGGCCATGATGCGCCGGCGCTGCTGGCGCTGGCGGGCGGCATCGCGGACCGCGTGCGCTACAAGGCCAACACCACCGATGTCGGCACCTCGGCCGCCGAGGCGTTCCGGCTCGGCAGCGGCGTGTGCCAGGACCAGGCGCAGGTGATGGTGGCGGCCTGCCGCGCGCTCGGCATTCCGGCCCGCTATGTCAGTGGCTACTTCTACGATCCGGCCGCGACGGCGCTGGCCGGCCACGCCTGGGCCGATGTCTGCCTCGATGCCGCGCAGGGGCTCTGGTGCAGCATCGATGTGACGCACCGTTGTGTGACAGACGCCCGCCACGTGCGGCTCGCCGTGGGGCGCGATTATGCGTCCGCTGCACCGATCCGGGGCATCCTGGAGGGCGGCGCCGGCGAGACGCTGGAAGTCGACATCGCCATCACGCCTGCGACCTGACCGGTTCAAACGGCTCCATTCCCCCCGACCGGCTAGAATGCAAGCTTGCCGTCGCGCCCCAAAACATACCCAACATGACGTATTGCGTAGCCATGCGGCTGGATGCCGGCCTGGTATTCCTGTCTGATTCCCGCACCAATGCCGGCGTGGATGCCATTTCCACGGCCCGGAAGATGACTGTTTTCGAAGAGCCCAACGACCGCGTGCTGGTGCTGATGACGGCCGGCAACCTGGCCATCAGCCAGTCGGTGCGCCAGTTGCTGGCCGAGGCGCGCGACGAGAAGCGTTCGCTGTGGACGGCCCGCGACATGTTCGAGGCCGCCACCATCGTCGGCGATGCCGTGCGCGCCGTGCACAAGCGCGACGCCCACGCGCTGCGCGAGGCCGGCATCGACTTCAATGTGAGCATGGTCTTCGGCGGCCAGATCCGGGGCGAGCGCACGCGGCTGTTCAATATCTATGCGGCCGGCAACTTCGTCGAGGCCACGCCCGAGAACTGCTACTTCCAGATTGGCGAAGCCAAATACGGCAAACCGATCATCGACCGCGTGGTGTCGCCGTCGCTGCCGCTGGGCGAAGCCGCCAAGTGCGCGCTGATCTCGATGGATTCGACGCTGAAGTCGAATATCTCGGTGGGCCTGCCGCTGGACCTGCTGGTCTACGAGGCCGATGCCCTGCGCGTCACGCGCTTCGTCAACATCGACGAGAAGAACGCCTACTTCCGCATGATCCGCGACACCTGGGGGCAGCGCCTGCGCCAGGTGTTCGGCGAGATCTGCAATCCGGAATGGGATGCCAGCGAGCCGGCCGAATTCCCGCTCGCGCGCGACGACGCCGACCGCTGGGGCCAGCCCGTGCGGGCGCGCCGCGACCGCTAGCCGGCCGCTAGCCAGCGCCGGCGCCCGCCAGCGCCCGCCAGCTATCACGCGGCGGGTAGCAGGGTAGAAGGAAACGTCTACGCCGGCGCGCCCCGGGGCGGCATCGAACGGCGGGCCGCCGCAGTACACTCTGCGGCGACGCGAACCTTCCTCTGCCCCCGCCCCATGCGCGACATCCTGCTGTTCTCCCACGCCAACGGATTCCCGGTTTCCACCTATCGCAAGCTGTTTGGCGCGCTGGAGGACGATTTCGAGATCCGCGCCGTGGAGCGCTACGGCCATGACCCGAAATATCCGGTCACGCGCGAATGGCCGAATCTTGTGGACGAACTGCTACGCGAGCTGGGCCGCGCCCGGCGCGAAGGCGCCGATACCCGCAAGGTCTGGCTGGTCGGGCATTCCCTGGGCGGCTTCCTGTCGCTGATGGCGGCGCTGCGCGAACCGCAGCGCGTGCGCGGCGTGGTGATGCTCGATTCGCCGATCATCGCCGGCTGGCGCGCCTCGCTGCTGCGGGCCTCGCAGGTGCTCGGGCTCGACGAGAAGCCGAGCCCGGCGGCGGTGACCAAGCGGCGCCGCACACACTGGCCCGATACCGAATCGGTCTGGACCCACTTCCAGGCCAAGCGCAACTTCCAGGTGTGGGATCCGGACGTGCTGCGCGACTATGCCGAGCTGGGCACCGAGCCCACCGGCCGCGCCGCCGAACGCCGCCTGCGCTTTGATCGCGACGTCGAATACCGGATCTACCGGACGCTGCCGACCAGCCTCGGGCGCCGGGTGGCCCAGGGCGCGCCGGTGCCGGTCAGCTTCGTGGCCGGCACGAAATCGCGCGAGGTGCGCCAGGTGGGCCTGGCCGCCACGCGCAAGCTGGTGGGCGACCGGCTGCGCTTCGTCGAAGGCGGGCATCTCTATCCGATGGAGCGCCCGCTGGACACCGCCGCGATGGTGCGCGACCTGATCGGCCAGATGCGCCAGGCCGGGCACTAGGGGCTTGGGGAACGTGAGGCGCTGGAGCGGCGCATGCGCCGCAGCGGTGGCGGGGCCGGGCGCGCACACCGTGCTGTCACAAATTCCGGGTCGGCGGCGCACGGGCTCTCATGTATAATCCCGATTTCCCCGGCAAGCTCGGTTTATGACCAAATTCGTCTTCGTCACCGGTGGCGTTGTTTCTTCCCTTGGCAAGGGCATCGCTGCTGCCTCGCTCGCGGCCATTCTCGAGTCGCGCGGCCTCAAAGTCACCCTCCTCAAGCTCGATCCCTACATCAACGTCGATCCCGGCACGATGAGCCCCTTCCAGCATGGCGAGGTGTTCGTGACCGAAGATGGCGCTGAAACCGACCTCGACCTCGGCCACTACGAACGCTTCGTATCGGCCAAGATGCGCAAGTCGAACAACTTCACGACTGGCCAGATCTACGAGTCGGTGATCCGCAAGGAGCGCCGCGGCGAATACCTGGGCAAGACCGTGCAGGTCATCCCCCATATCACCAACGAGATCCAGGCATTCGTGGAACGCGGCGCGGCCGCCTCGCACGAAGGCAAGGCCGACGTGGCACTGGTGGAAATCGGCGGTACGGTGGGCGACATCGAGTCGCTGCCGTTCCTGGAAGCCGCGCGCCAGATGAGCCTGCGCCTGGGCCGCAACCACTGCGCGTTCGTGCACCTGACGCTGGTGCCGTTCATCGCCAGTGCCGGCGAGCTGAAGACCAAGCCGACCCAGCACTCGGTGCAGAAGCTGCGTGAAATCGGTATTTCGCCCACCGCGCTGCTGTGCCGCGCCGACCGCCCGATTCCGGACGACGAGCGCGCCAAGATCTCGCTGTTCGCCAACATCCCGCAAGACGCCGTGATTTCGGTGTGGGATGCCGACAGCATCTACAAGATCCCGCAGATGCTCAACGAGCAGGGCCTGGACCGCCTGATCTGCGAGGAACTGCGCCTGGATCCGAAGCCGGCCGACCTGTCGATGTGGCAGAAGCTGGTCAACGCGCAGGAAAACCCCGAGCACGAGATCAAGATCGGCATGGTCGGCAAGTACGTCGACCTGACCGAGTCGTACAAGTCGCTGATCGAGGCGCTGCGCCACGCCGGCATGCATACGGCCACGCGCGTCAACATCGAGTACATCGATTCGGAAGAACTGGAATCGGGCCACCTCGAAGTGCTGCAGCCGCTGGATGCCATCCTGGTGCCGGGCGGTTTCGGCAAGCGCGGTACGGAAGGCAAGATCCGTGCAATCCAGTACGCCCGCGAGAACAAGGTGCCGTACCTGGGCATCTGCCTGGGCATGCAGCTGGCCGTGATCGAGTTCGCCCGCCACGTGGCCGGCATGAACGACGCCAATTCCACGGAGTTCAACGTCGAGACCGAACACCCGGTCGTGGCGCTGATCACCGAGTGGGTGGACCGCGAAGGCAAGGTTGAGCAGCGCTCGGCCGATTCCGACCTGGGCGGCACGATGCGCCTGGGCGCGCAGCGCGTACCCGTGCAGTCGGGCACCAAGGCCGCGCAGATCTATGGCGCCGAAGTCAACGAGCGTCACCGCCACCGTTACGAGGTCAACAATCACTACGTGCCCCAGCTCGAGCGCTCGGGCATGGTGATCTCGGCCCGTACGCCGACCGAGAATCTGCCGGAAATGATGGAGCTGCCGGAAGCCATGCACCCGTGGTTCGTGGGCGTGCAGTTCCACCCGGAATTCACCTCGACGCCGCGTGACGGCCATCCGCTGTTCAAGGCCTATGTGGAAGCCGCGCTGGCCGCGCAGCAACGCAAGGGCGCCTGACGCGCAGCGACGAGAGGAGAGAAGCCATGAAACTGTGCGGATTTGATGTCGGTCTCGACAAGCCGTTCTTCCTGATCGCCGGACCGTGCGTCATCGAGTCCGAACAGATGGCGCTCGACACCGCCGGCGCGCTGAAGCAGATCACCGGCGAACTGGGCATCCCGTTCATCTACAAGTCGTCGTTCGACAAGGCCAACCGGTCGTCGGGCAAGTCGTTCCGCGGGCTTGGCATGGAGAAGGGTCTCGAGATCCTGGCCACCGTCAAGCGCGAGATCGGCGTGCCGGTGCTGACCGACATCCACGAGATCGACGAGATCAAGCCCGTCGCCGCCGTGGTTGACGTGCTGCAGACGCCGGCCTTCCTGTGCCGCCAGACCGATTTCATCCGCGCCTGCGCCCAGAGCGGCCGGCCGGTGAACATCAAGAAGGGCCAGTTCCTGGCGCCGCACGACATGAAGAACGTGATCGACAAGGCCCGCGACGCCGCGCGCGAAGCCGGCCTGGCCGACGACGTGTTCATGGCTTGCGAGCGGGGCGTGTCCTTCGGCTACAACAACCTGGTCTCGGACATGCGCTCGCTGGCGATCATGCGCGAGACCGGCGCTCCGGTGGTGTTCGATGCCACCCACTCGGTGCAGTTGCCCGGCGGGCAGGGCACCAGCTCCGGCGGCCAGCGCGAATTCGTGCCGGTGCTGTCGCGTGCCGCGGTGGCCACGGGCGTGGCGGGCCTCTTCATGGAGACGCACCCGGACCCGAGCAAGGCCATGTCCGACGGCCCGAACGCCGTGCCGCTGTCGCGCATGAAGGAACTGCTGGCCGTGCTGAAGGACCTGGATACCCTGGTCAAGCGCGCCGGCTTCTTGGAAGACAATTTCGGCTGGCCGGCCTGCGCCTGATCCCGCCTGCAGTAACCGCCGCCCGCGTTCCCTCGCGGGCGGTGTCGCTTCCAGCCGTGTCGATGCCGGTAAATGCCGGTCAACCTCGTCGCGGTGGTATCGAAAGACAATACAAAAGATTCGGAGATAGCGTATGGCCGCCGGCCTTATCATCGCGTACGTCGACGTAACGGACCCCCAGCAATACGAGCAGTACAAGGTGCTTTCGACCCGCGCCATGCAGGCGCACGGCGCCGAAGTGCTCGTGCGTGGCGGCAAGACCGAGTCGCTCGAAGGGGAATGGGCACCCACGCGTGTGGTGGTGCTGAAATTCCCGAGCTACGAGGCCGCGAAGACGTTCTACGACAGCGAGGAATACCTGGCCGCCCGCAAGTCCCGCGAGCACGCTGCCCGGATGAACATGATCGTCGTGGAAGGTCTCTGAGACTTCCGTTCGTCATCTGGCACGTAGAAGATTCACGAAGATTCAACAGTCCTGAGAGGAAATATGAGTGCAATCGTAGATATCATCGGTCGCGAGGTTCTGGACTCGCGCGGCAATCCTACCGTCGAGTGCGACGTGCTGCTCGAATCGGGCGTGATGGGCCGTGCCGCGGTGCCGTCGGGTGCGTCGACCGGTTCGCGCGAAGCCATCGAGCTGCGTGACGGCGACAAGTCGCGCTACCTGGGCAAGGGCGTGCTGAAGGCTGTCGAGCACATCAACACCGAGATCTCCGAAGCCATCATGGGCCTGGACGCTTCCGAGCAGGCGTTCCTGGACCGCACGCTGATCGAACTCGACGGCACCGAGAACAAGGGCCGCCTGGGCGCCAACGCCATGCTGGCCGTGTCGATGGCCGTGGCCAAGGCTGCAGCCGAAGAGGCTGGCCTGCCGCTGTACCGCTACTTCGGCGGTTCGGGCGCGATGCAGATGCCGGTGCCGATGATGAACATCGTCAATGGTGGCGCGCACGCCAACAACAGCCTGGACATCCAGGAATTCATGATCATGCCCGTGTCGCAGACCAGCTTCCGTGAAGCCCTGCGTTGCGGCGCCGAAGTGTTCCACGCACTGAAGAAGATCCTGGCCGACAAGGGCATGTCGACGGCCGTGGGCGACGAAGGCGGCTTCGCGCCGAACTTCTCGTCGAACGAGGAATGCCTGAACACGATCGTGCAGGCCGTGGAAAAGGCCGGCTACAAGGTAGGTGAAGACGTGCTGCTGGCGCTGGACTGCGCCGCCAGCGAGTTCTACCACGAGGCCGAGGACGCCTACCACCTGGAAGGCGAGGGCCTGAAGCTGTCGTCGACCCAATTCGCCGACTACCTGGCCAACCTGTGCGACAAGTTCCCGATCGTCTCGATCGAGGACGGCATGGCCGAGGGCGACTGGGAAGGCTGGAAGACGCTGACCGACAAGCTCGGCAAGCGCGTGCAGCTGGTGGGTGACGACCTGTTCGTGACCAACACCAAGATCCTGAAGGAAGGCATCGAGAAGGGCATCGGCAACTCGATCCTGATCAAGATCAACCAGATTGGTACGCTGACCGAGACGTTCGCGGCCATCGAAATGGCCAAGCGCGCCGGCTACACCGCCGTGATCTCGCACCGTTCGGGCGAGACCGAGGACAGCACGATTGCCGACATCGCCGTGGGCACCAACGCTGGCCAGATCAAGACCGGCTCGCTGTCGCGTTCGGACCGCATCGCCAAGTACAACCAGCTGATCCGCATCGAGGAAGATCTCGGCGATATCGCCACGTACCCGGGCAAGAGCGCGTTCTACAACCTGCGCTGATGCCTTGAGCCTGCCGGCCGCCTGGCCGCCGGCATGCAAAAAAACGCCGCCACCGGTTCGTCCGGGGCGGCGTTTTTCATGGGCGGTGTGGCGATTGTGCCGATATCGGGCGTCCGCCGCACCGTTGTTGCGCTTTGTAGCGTCTTTTGTTTTGCAATCTTCGGCCGCTTGATGGATCATTGGTGCCCATCGGAAACCTCCGATTCGCCCTTTCCATAGCGCCTTTCCTGCCCCGATGCGCCTGATTTCCCTGCTGCTGTTCGTGCTGTTGCTGGCCATTCAGTACCCGCTCTGGCTGGGCAAGGGTGGCTGGCTGCGCGTCTGGGACCTGAGTCGCCAGGTGGACGAGCAGGCCGCGCACAACCAGGCGCTGAAATTGCGCAATGCCAAGCTGGAAGGGGAAGTGAAGGACTTGCAGGACGGCACGGGCGCCATCGAGGAACGCGCCCGCTATGAGTTGGGCATGGTCAAGGACGACGAAGTCTTCGTGCAGTTCGTGGCACCGGCCCCGAAGGTCAGCGCCACGCCGCCGTTGCCGCCGCCCGCGAATTCGGTCGCCGGGCGCGGCGGCCACTAGCGCGCCGCCTGAAGCCGGGGCGGCAATGCCCCGGGGGCGTCACCCAGATGCCCGCATCGATGTTCCGGCCGCGCCGTTCTGGCGCCGCCTACCACCAGCCATAGGGGTATCCGCCCCAGCCATAGCCGCCGTAGCCCCCATATCCAGGCGAGCTGATGCCTACGCCACCGCCCCAGTTGCCGCCGCCCCAGCCACCGTAGAACAGGCTGAAACTGGTGTTCGGATAGGCATAGGCCGCGCGGCTCCAGGCGGCCGCCGACTGCTCGGTGGCCATCACCGCCGCTTGTTCCTGAAGGATCTGCTTGTTCAGTGCGCCCAGCCGCTGGCGTTCGGCCTCGCTGAGCGGGGCGGGCGGGATGGCATCGGCCGGGATCCTGGCGGTGGCCGGCACGCCGTCGAAGTTGCGCGGTACCGGCGCCGCGCAGCCCGCGAGCATGGCGGCCAGCACCAGGCTGCCGGCCAGGAGGGGTGTCGATCTGGAACGAATGGTCGCTGTCATGTCGGACTCCGTTCTGACGGCTGGAAAACCAGCATGCCATTGGACCCGTTCACCCGTGTGTGTGGTTCCGCACGGTGGGTGTTTGCCCCGACCCCGCCGCCACCGCCCGGCGGGGCAGGGCGCGAACCTCGGCTCAATGCTGCTGGTTGGCGCCTTCGCCGGCGCCGGTTGCCACGGGCGCGGTGAACAGCTGGGCCGCATCCACCGGATCGAACGCGTAGCGCTGGCCGCAGAAGTCGCAATGGATTTCCACTTCCCCACGCTCGGCGATGATGCTCTCGACTTCTTCCCGGCCCAGCGACTGCAGCATGCCGGCCACCTTCTCGTGCGAGCACGAGCACTGGAAATGCGGCGTCATCGGTTCGAACACACGCAAGCCGGCGTTCTGGAGTTCCTCCCAGAACAGGCGGCGCAGCAGGGTGTCCGGCGTTTCGGCCAGCAGTTCGTCTTCCTTCAGCGTGGCGCCAAGCTGGCAGGCGCGGTCCCAGGTGTCCAGATCCTGCGCCTGGCCTTCCTCGGTCAGCGCCGTGCCCGTCTCACCCACCTGCGCACCCGCCGTGCCGCCATACGATGGCAGCTTCTGCAGCAGCATCCCGGCCGCCACCTGGTCGTTCGATCCCAGCCACAGGCGCGTGTCCAGCTGCTCGGACGCCTGCATGTAGTGTTCGAGCACTTCGGTCATGGTGGCCAGCGGGCCGTGTTCGTCGGCCAGCGGCACGATGCCCTGGTAGGCCTGCTGGCCCGGCAGCTTGTCCTGCGGGTCGAGCGTGATCGCGAACCGGCCCTTGCCGTGCACGTTGACGAGCTGCCGCAGCGTGGCGTCGTCGGCAATCTCGGCACCTTCGGCGATCTTGGCCGTGGCGCGCAGCGACAGGTCGGACAGGCACTCCACCACCAGCATGCGAACCGGGCCGTCGCCATGCAACTGCATCACCAGCGCGCCGTTGAACTTGAGATTGGCGGACAGCAGCGCCGCCGCGGCCATCATCTCGCCCAGCACGCGGCGGACCGGCAGCGGGTAGGCATGGCGCTTCAGCACCTCTTGCCAGGTGGCCTCCATGCGGACCAGTTCGCCACGCACGGGGGCGGCGTCGAACAGGAATTTCTGGAGCGTATCGGGATTCGAGGAAGCAGTCACGGTTCAGTCTGGCGGTTGAGTGGCGTCGGCAAGTGTCAGCCGATGCGCTTGAGTTGGGTCTTGTAGATGGCTTGCCGCTTCGCATACGTCTCGGCGTTGCGATAGAGGTTGGCCACGTCGGCGTCGGTCAGTTCGCGCACCACCTTGGCGGGCGCGCCGAGAATCAGCGAGCGGTCCGGAAACACCTTGTTCTCGGTGATCACGGCCCCGGCGCCGACCAGGCATTCCTTGCCGATCACGGCGCCGTTGAGCACCACGGCCTGGATGCCGATCAGCGAGCCTTCGCCCACGGTGCAGCCATGCAGCATGGCCTGGTGGCCTACCGATACCTTGTCGCCCAGCGTGAGCGGGCGGCCGGGATCGGTGTGCAGCACGGAGCCCTCCTGGATATTGGTGTCCTCGCCCACCATGATCGGCTCGTTGTCGCCACGAATCACCACGCCCGGCCACGCGCTGGCGCGCGCCTTGAGCGTCACGTTGCCGATGATGGTGGCTTCCGCTGCCACATAGGCATCCTCGTGAATGGACGGGGCGATATCGCCGAGCTGGTAAAGCGCCATGGGGTCTCCTGCTGAATGTGCGTAATTGGGGATGGCAGCGCCGATTAAAAGAGCCAGGTCGGGCACCGGCGTGGCACCGGCGAAGCTCTACAATGGCGGCTTCCCGAATTTTACGCCTATGCCAGTGATCGCAGTCGCCGACATCGCTGAAGCGCCACTTTCTTCGCCAATTTCCGCCCGTCAGCGTGCGCTGGCGGTGCTATGCATGACCGATGCCCGCGCCAAGGCCGCGGCGGCGCGCGCGTTGTACGCCGCGCTGCTGGCCGGCACGGATACCGTAGTGGACGCCGATGAAGTCCTCGTGGCGGCGCCAGAATCGGTGCCGGGCCGCCCGGCGCGGCCCGAACTGGTGCCGCCGATGCGCGTGGAGCGCCGCCGCTCGATTCACACCACGGCGGGCCGGGCGAACATGATCCATGCGCTGTGCCACATCGAGTTCAACGCGATCAACCTGGCGCTCGATGCCGCCTGGCGCTTTGCCGGCATGCCGCCCGAGTACTACCGCGACTGGCTGCGCGTGGCTGACGAAGAGGCGTATCACTTTACGCTGCTGGCCGACCACCTGCAGACGCTGGGCGCCAGCTATGGCGATTTTCCGGCGCACAACAGCCTCTGGGAGATGACCGACAAGACGTCGGGCGATGTGCTCGCACGCATGGCACTGGTGCCGCGCACGCTGGAGGCGCGCGGGCTCGATGCCTCGCCACCGGTGCGCGCCAAGCTGGCCGATGCCGGCGACCACGCGGCCGCTGCGATCATCGACATCATCCTGCGCGACGAAGTGGGCCACGTGGCCATTGGCAACCACTGGTATCGCTGGCTCTGCGCCCGGCGCGGCCTGGAGCCGGTGGCCACCTATGCGCGGCTGGCCGAGCAGTACAAGGCCCCGAAGCTGCGCGGGCCGTTCAACCTCGACGCGCGCCGCGCGGCGGGGTTCGACGAGGATGAACTGGCCTGGCTGGAGGCGTCGGCCGGCTAGGTGGCCGGTTTCTGCGTCGGTTTCTGCGTCGGTTTCTGCGTCGGTTTCTGCGTCGGCTTTTGCGACGGCTTCTGCGACGGGTTCTGCGCGCGCTCCTGTTCCATCAGCCGCAGCACGCGGCGCTGGATCTTGCCGGTGGTGGTCATCGGCAACTGGTCGATGAATTCGATGGCCTTCGGATATTCATAGGGCGCGAGCTGGCCCCGCACATGCTGCTGCAACTCGGCCACCAGCGCCGCGTCGTTGTCGAACGAGCGCGCCACGGCCGGCGTCAGCACGATGAACGCCTTGACGATGGCGCCGCGCTCGGGGTCGGGCGAGGGCACCACCGCGCAGTTCGACACGGCCGGATGCTTGAGCAGGCAGTTCTCGATCTCGCTGGGCCCGATGCGATAGCCCGACGACTTGAACACATCGTCGGCACGGCCCTGATACCAGAGGTAGCCGTCGGCATCCACCCGCGCCAGGTCACCCGTGCGGCACCAGCGCAGGCCGTCGTATTCCGAATACTTGCCGGCCGTGGCCGCCTCGTTCTTCCAGTAGCCAAGGAAGAACACCGGGTCGGGGTGGCCATGGATGTCGGTGGCGCACACCGCCACTTCGCCATCTTCGCCCGGCGCGCAAGGGCGTCCCTCGTCGTCAATCACGGCCACGCGGTGGCCCGGGTAGGGGCGGCCCATCGAGCCCGGCCGCGCCGGCCAGCCCAGACGATCGTTGTCGTGCTGCGCGGTGCAGTTGCCGACGATGTAGTTGATCTCGGTCTGGCCGAACATCTCGTTGACGATCACGCCGAGCGCGTCGCGGCACCACGTGAACACGGTCTCGCCCACGGCCTCGCCCGCGCTCATGATGGCGCGCAGCTTCAGATCGTACTTTTCCGAAGGCGACGGGCAGGCCTTCATCATCTGCTTGAGCGCGGTCGGAAACAGGAACGTGTTGGTCACGCCATAGCGCTCCAGCAGTTCGAACGCGCGCTCGGCGGAAAAACGACCCTGGTAGCCGACGATCGGGCGCCCAAAGTACAGCGCCGGCATCAGCGCATCCCACAGGCCACCGGTCCAGGCCCAGTCGGCGGGGCTCCAGAACACGTCGTCGTCCTGCGGATACCAGTTCTGCGAGCACACGAAGCCGGTCAGGTTGCCGATCAGCGCACGGTGCGGAATCAGCGCGCCCTTGGGCGGCCCCGTGGTGCCGCTGGTGTAGATCAGCACCGCGGCTTCGTCGGCCTTGGTCTGTTCGGCGGTGAAGGTGGGCAGCTGCGCGGCCAGCAGCGTGTCCCAGTCGCGGTCGCCGCGCCCGGTAGCGTCGCCCACGCCAATCACCGTCTGCAGCGTCGGGCAGGCGGGGCGCGCCGCCAGCAGGTTGTCGATCGACGTCTCGTCGGCAATCGCCACGCGTGTCTCGCTATGGTCAATGCGGTAGGAAAGCGCCTCGGGGCCGAACAGCATCGACAGTGGCATGGCAATCGCGCCAAGCTGGTAGACGGCCATGCCGGCGATGACGGTCTCGATGCGCTGGGGCATGACGATGGCCACGCGGTCGCCGCGCTGCACGCCCAGCTCGCGCAGCGCGCGCGCCAGGCGGTTGGCCTCGGCCTGGATGTGAGCGTAGGTGTACGCGTTGCGCCGTCCGTCCTCGTGCTCGGTGTGCACGGCGATGCGGTCCGCGGTGGCCGGGTCGCGCGCCCAGCGGCCGCAACAGACCTCGGCCAGGTTGAAGAACTCGGGCACGTTCCAGCGGAACGAGTCGTGCAGCGCGTGATAGTCGTCACGGCGCGTGGCCGGCAAAGCGGTCATGCCATTGTCTCCATATTGTCTGCCTGCGCTGGCATGGCCGAATGGCTATAATCCAGCAAGCGAACGATCGTTCTATTTTTATCCGGGCCGCCGCGTGGCCATAGACTGCGCGCGCGTCAGAAGACCCGGGCACAGAGGGTAGACACCATGACCATCACGGAAACTTCGCGTTCCGAATTTATCACGCTGCGCGGCCTGCGCACGCACGTGCGGCACTGGGGACAACCCGGCGCGCCCAAGCTGTTCATGCTGCATGGCTGGATGGACGTGGCGGCCTCGTTCCAGTTTCTGGTCGACGCGTTCCAGCGCGACTGGCATGTCATCGCCATGGACTGGCGCGGCTTTGGCGAAACCGATTACCCGACACAGTACCCCGGCACGCGCTCGTACTGGTTTCCCGACTACGTGGCGGACCTGGAAGCGCTGCTCGACCACTACCAGCCCGACGGCCAGGTGGACCTGGTAGGCCACAGCATGGGCGCGAACGTGGTGTGCATCTACGCCGGCGTGCGCCCGGGGCGCGTGCGGCGCGTGGTGGATCTGGAGGGGTTTGGCCTCACGCGCACGCGGCCGGAGCAGGCACCGGGCCGTCTGGCGCGCTGGCTCGACGAACTGCGCACGGCGCCCGAACTGAAGACCTACGAGAGCGAAGCCGCCGTTGCCGCCCGCCTGCAGAAGACCAATCCGCGCCTGCCCGATGACCGTGCGGCATTCCTGGCGGCACACTGGTCGCGCCGCAACGCGGCGGGGCGCTGGGAGATCCTGGGCGACGCCGCGCACAAGATGACCAATCCCACGCTATATCGCATCGACGAGATCATGGCCATCTGGGCCAAGGTCGAGGCGCCGGTGCTGCATGTGGAAGCCCGCGACTCCGCCACGCTGGCGCATATCGCGCACAAGCAGAGCATCGAGGAGTTCAGGGAGCGCTTCCGCGCGTTTCCGGATTTCCGCGAGGTGTTCGTCGACGATGCCGGACACATGCTCCATCACGACCAGCCGCAGGTGGTGGCGCAGCTGATCGAGGATTTCCTGGCCTAACTGGCAGGTTCTCCGCCCCGGCAGGGCGGGGCGGGGCTTTAAGCGTGCGTGACTTATGCCTGCGTGAGCTTCTGCTTCAGCGCGGGGTTGTTGCTGGTGTGCATGTGCACCAGCGCCTTGTCCGGGAAGGCGTAGTGATAGGCCTTGCGCAGGGCCAGCGCGGCCTCGTGGAAGCCCGACAAGATCAGCTTCTGCTTGTTCGGATACACCGCGATGTCGCCGGCGGCGAAGATGCCCCGGCGCGAGGTTTCATACGTCGTGGTGTCGTCGATCTGGATGCGGCCGGCGCGCATGTCGAGGTCCCACTGTGCGATCGGCCCCGGTTCGGACACCAGGCCGTACAGCGCCACGAGTTCGTCGACGTCGAGCGTGCGGTCGCCATCGCGCGTCTTGATGCCCGCCTGGGTCAGGGCGCCGGCCTCGTCGGTCTGCAGGCTGCCCAGCATGCCCACCACGAAATCCATTTCGCCGGCCGCCACGGCAGCGTGCATGGCGTTGACGGTGTGGTCGGCGGCGCGGAAGCCCTCGCGACGGTGCAGCAGTGTCACACGCGCGGCAACCTTGCGCAGTGCCAGGGCCCAGTCCAGCGCCGAATCGCCGCCGCCAGCCACGACCACGCGCTTGCCTGCAAAGCGCGACACGTCGCGCACGGCGTAGTGCACATGCCGGTCTTCCAGCGCGGCGGCCTCGGGCAGCGACACCCGCTGCGGCGCAAAGGCACCGGCGCCGGCGCAGATCAGCACGGCCGCCACATCGAAGCGCTTGCCGCCATCGGTAGTCACCAGCAGGCGCGGATGGCCGCTGGCGCCGGTGGTGTCGCTGACCGACTGCGCGCGCTGGCCGAAGTGCATCGGATACGCGAACGGCGCGCATTGCTCGAGCAGCCGATCGACCAGTTCCTGGGCCAGACAGCCCGGCACGGCCGGAATATCGTAGATCGGCTTTTCGGGATACAGCTCCGTGCACTGGCCGCCGGCGCGGTCCAGCACGTCGATCAGCTCGCACCTGAGGCCCAGCACACCCGCCTGGAACGCCGCGAACAGCCCCACGGGGCCGGCGCCGACGATCAGCACGTCGGTTTCGGTGGTGTCCTGGGTGGCAGCGCTGGGAGCGGTAGCTGCGGCGGAGGTGGCGTCGTTGGCGTTGGCGGGGAGGCTGGACATGGCGCGGAGCGGAGAAACTGCGGAGGGAACAGGCCCCATCATACCTTGCGGGGCGCGGCAATCCGGACACGCCACCTTTGCCGGCAGGGCTAAAAAACCCTGTCGGGAGTAGAATGTTGACCATGCAAAACGCCCACGCCATCAACGCCGATCTGCACTGCCACTCCACCGTGTCCGACGGGATGTTGCCGCCGTCCGAGGTGGCCGCGCGTGCCCACGCCGGCGGCGTGGCATTCTGGGCGTTGACCGACCACGACGAGGTGGGCGGGCAGACCGAGGCCCGCCGCGCCGCCGAGGCGCTGGGCATGCGCTATGTGCCGGGCGTCGAGATATCCGTCACATGGGCCGGCCAGACCGTGCACATCGTCGGCCTGCAGATCGATCCGTTCAATGCTGACCTGGTCGATGGCCTGGCCAGGACGCGTGACGGCCGGGCACGGCGCGCGCAGGATATTGGCGAGGCGCTGGCAAAGGTCGGCATTACCGGGGCTTATGAAGGCGCGCTGCGCTACGTCGGCAACCCGGACTTGATCTCGCGCACCCATTTCGCGCGCTGGCTGGTGGACGAGGGCCGCTGCGCGACCATCGGCGACGTGTTCAGCACGTACCTTTCGGAAGGTCGGCCCGGCTTCGTGCCGCACCGCTGGTCGTCGCTGGGCGAGGCGGTGGGCTGGATCCGCGGCGCGGGCGGCATTGCGGTGATGGCGCACCCCGGCCGCTACAACTACACCGACCTGCAGCACGATGCGCTGTTCGACGAATTCACCGCGCTGGGCGGCCGCGCCGTCGAGGTGGTGACCGGCAGCCACACGCCCGACCAGTTCCGCCGCTATGCCGACGTGGCGCGCCGCTACGGCCTGCTGGCCTCGCGCGGCTCCGACTTCCACGGTCCTGGCGAAGGCCGCGTGGAAATCGGCACGCTTCCGCCGCTGCCGTCGGACGTCACGCCGGTCTGGCACGACTGGTAACCATCGCGCCGCCCCGAAAGATCCTCGCGCCCTTGCTCTCATGTCCCAGTTCTTCGATATCCATCCCGACAATCCGCAGGCGCGGCTGATCAAGCAGGCCGCGCAGATCGTGCAGAAGGGCGGCCTGGTGGCGCTGCCCACCGATTCCAGCTACGCACTGGCCTGCCAGCTCGACGACAAGCCGGCTGTGGAGCGGCTGCGCCGCCTGCGCGGCATCGACGACAAGCACCACCTGACGCTGATGTGCAGCGACCTGTCGGAACTCGGCAACTTCGCACGGGTCGATAACCGCCAATACCGCTGGATCAAGGGCGCCACGCCGGGGCCGTACGTGTTCATCCTGGAAGCCACGAAAGAGGTGCCCAGGCGGTTGTCGCACCCGGCGCGCAAGACCATCGGCGTGCGCGTGCCCGACCATGCGATTCCGCTGGCGCTGCTGGCCGAACTGGGGCAGCCGCTGATTTCGGCCACGCTGCAGATGCCTGACGACGAGGCGCCGATGAACGATCCGGCCGAGATTCGTGCGCGTCTGGAAAAGCAGCTCGACCTGGTAATTTGCGGCGGCCCGGCGCCGGCGCAGCCGACCACGGTGATCGACCTGACCGGCGGCGAGCCGCAACTGGTGCGCGCCGGCCGTGGCGACCTGGAGCGCTTCGGACTGACGGCGGACGCCTGACACCGGCCGAACCGCGACGCCCAGCCGTGTTTTTTCCGTTTCTTGCAGACTCTGATACATAACGCACACGCGCGGACAAGCCCGACAGCCTTGCGCCCCGGTGCCCCGCTAGAATAGCTCGCATGGATTCCTCGATCATCCAGACCTTCGCCGTCTACGCCCTGCCCGTGTTGTTCGCCATCACGCTTCACGAGGCCGCGCACGGCTATGTGGCGAAATACTTCGGCGACGACACGGCCTGGCTGCTGGGCCGTGTCAGCCTGAACCCGGTGCGGCACATCGATCCGATCGGCACGGTGGCGGTGCCGCTGCTGCTGTACTTCCTGACCGCCGGCCAGTTCGTGTTCGGCTTTGCCAAGCCTGTGCCCGTGGTGTTCAGCCACCTGCGCAACCCGCGTTGGCATGGCATGTGGGTGGCGCTGGCCGGACCGGGCAGCAATATCGTGCAGGCATTCCTGTGGGCGCTGGTGGCCGTGGGTCTGGCGCTGGCGCAGGTGCAGGAGCCGTTCTTGAGCCAGATGGCCCGGGCCGGCGTGCTGGTCAATACCGTGGTGGCGGCGTTCAACCTGTTCCCGATTCCGCCGCTCGACGGCGGGCGGGTGCTGACGGCGCTGCTGCCGCAGTCCGTGGCGGGTGCGGTGGCGCGCGTGGAGCCCTATGGCATCTTCATCGTGCTGGCGCTGGTGGCCGCCGGCGTCATCACGCGCATCTGGATGCAGCCCGTCATGGGCGTGCTGCTGTCGATCGTCGAACTGATGCTGCGTCCGGTGCTGATGGTGCTGCAGTAGTCCGCGTCCGGCCCGCCTGCCGCCGTCGTTTTCTCCGATCCGATCCCGTTCTTTCTACCCGCCGCATGACCACGATGCATTCCCCGCTTGCCGCGCCCTCGGCGTGGCTGACCCGTTGGACCCATCTGATCCGGCCCGGTGGCCGCGTGCTGGACCTTGCGTGCGGCAGCGGACGCCACGCCGCGTGGCTGGCCGGCCAGGGGTTTGCGGTGCTCGGTGTGGATCGCGATGCCGAGGCCGTGGCGGGTTTGCCGGCCGGCGTGACCGGCCGCGTGGCGGATCTGGAGCAGGGCAGTTGGCCGTTGGCTGATGCGGGCCAATTCGACGCCGTCGTGGTCACCAACTACCTGCACCGGCCGCTCTGGCCGCACCTGCTCGACGCGCTGGCGCCGGGCGGCCTGCTGATCTACGAAACGTTCGCCGCCGGCAACGAAACCCTCGGCAAGCCGTCGCGGCCCGATTTCCTGCTTCAGCCGGGCGAACTGCTCGATGTGACGCGGGGCCGGCTGCGCGTGGTGGGTTACGAGGACGGCACGCTGACGGCGCCGAAAGCGGCGTACGTGCAGCGGATTTGTGCCGTGCGCGAGGTGGCGGGGAAGGAAGGCGCGCGGGGGGCCGCAGAGAGCGGCGCAGTGAGCGGCGCAGAGAGCGGGGAGGGGGAGATCGCGCCGCCGCCGCGCTACCCGTTGCCTGGCTGAGTTGGGCGGAGGGGCGCAGCCGGCACTGTCAGCGCGACGGCCCCGCCACACGTTACTACCGCTAACGTTTTCCCTCACTGATAGGGGGTCCGGAGCCCCTGACGGTTCCGGTACAATCCCGGATGTTCGAATTTCCCGAATTCCCTGAGCTATGACACAGATTACCGGCAGCATCGTCGCTATCGTCACCCCGATGCATGAGGATGGCAGCCTGGATTACCCGGCCCTGCGCAACCTCGTCGACTGGCACGCGGCGGAAGGCACCGATGGCATCGTGATCGTGGGCACCACGGGCGAGTCGCCGACCGTCAACGTGGACGAGCACTGCGAACTGATCCGCGTCGCGGTCGAGCAATCGGCCGGCCGGGTACCGATCATCGCCGGCACCGGTGGCAATTCCACCCGCGAAGCCATCGAACTGACGGCCTTCGCGAAGAAGGTCGGTGCCGATGCGTCGCTGCAGGTGGTGCCCTACTACAACAAGCCGACCCAGGAAGGCATGTACCGCCATTTCCGCACGATTGCGGAAGCGGTGGAGCTGCCGGTGCTGCTCTACAATGTGCCCGGCCGTACCGTGGCGGACATGAGCAACGAGACGATCCTGCGCCTGGCCCAGGTGCCGGGCATCGTGGGCGTCAAGGAAGCCACCGGCAACATCGACCGCGCTGCACAGCTGATCAAGGACGCGCCCGAGAGCTTCGCCATCTACAGCGGCGACGATCCCACGGCCGTGGCGCTGATCCTGCTGGGCGGCAAGGGCAACATCTCGGTCACGGCCAACGTGGCCCCGCGCAAGATGCACGAGATGTGCGTGGCCGCGCTCAAGGGCGACGTGGTGACGGCCCGCCGTCTGCACATGGAACTGATCGACCTGAACCGTGCCATGTTCGTCGAGGCCAATCCGATTCCCGTCAAGTGGGCGCTCCAGCAGATGGGCAAGATGGAAGGTGGCATTCGTCTGCCGCTGACGCCGCTGGCCGAAGGCCAGCATGAAACCGTGCGCCGCGCGCTGGCAGCGGCCGGCCTGCTGGGCTGAGATTCGCCGGCTGAACGTTCGGCTATTCGCCGATTCTTGAAACCAGGATTACGTGTCAATGAAACAGAAGCTTAACCGTCGCGGCGCGACGCAGGTCTCCCGTGTCGCAGTGGTTGCGCCCATGCTGGCGCTGACGCTGGTTGCTGGCTGCAGCAGCATCAACGAGGCCATGCAGCCCGACAAGATCGACTACAAATCCCAGGGCAAGAAGACTGCATCGCTGGACATTCCGCCGGATCTGACCAAGCTCGAAGGCGACCGCCGCTACACGGTGCCCGACGCGGCGGGTACGTCGACGCTGTCGAACTACCAGCAGGGCGTGAAGACGCGCGAAGCCGAGCCGGGTGCCAACGTCCTGCCGACCTCGCAGGGCATCCGCATGGAGCGCGATGGCAACCAGCGCTGGCTGGTGATCAGCAACGGCATGCGTGCCGACCAGTTGTGGGAGTCGCTGCGCGGCTTCTGGCAGGAAAACGGCTTCCTGCTGACGCAGGATTCGCCGCAGACCGGCATCATGGAAACGGACTGGGCCGAGAACCGCGCCAAGATTCCGCAGGACATCATCCGCAACACGATCGGCAAGGTGTTCGACGGCCTGTATTCGACGTCCGAGCGCGACAAGTTCCGTACCCGCGTGGAGCGCGCCCAGAACGGCCAGCTCGAAGTGTTCATCAGCCACCGTGGCGCGCAGGAGCAGCTGACGGGCGTGGACAAGTCGACCACGGTGTGGACGCCGCGTCCGGCCGATCCGGAACTGGAAGCCGAATTCCTGTCGCGCCTGGCCCAGCGCCTGGGCGTGCAGAAGGAACAGGCTGACCGCATGGCGAAGAACCCGACGCCGGCGAGCAACACGATTGCCGCCGCCAGCCCGGCTACGCCGGCCGCCCCCGCAGCGACGACGTCCGATGCGGCGACTGGCATCGGCGCGGCGGCGGCCACCGGTGCGGCCACCAGCGCCGACGGCAAGTCGTTCCTCGGCCAGGTCAACGGCGCCCCAGCACTCCAACTGCCCGAGCCGTTCGATCGCGCCTGGCGTTCGGTGGGCCTGTCGCTCGATCGCGTGAACTTCACCGTGGAAGACCGTGACCGCGCCCAGGGCCTGTACTACGTGCGCTACGTCGACCCGAAGCAGGCCGTGGACGATCGCGGCTTCTTCTCGAAGATCTTCACCAAGGCCAACGACGGCAAGACCGCGAAGAAGTACCGCGTGGCGCTGAAGGGCAACGGCACCGGCACCACGGTGACCGTGCTGAACGACGCTGGCCAGCCGGAGAACACCGACATCAGCAAGCGCATTCTGTCGCTGCTGGACGAACAACTGCACTGATGTCCGGTTTCTGCAGTCAATCGATGCCGACGGCGCCCGCCGTCGGGCATCCACCCAGGCGAGCGCATCGATGATGCGCTTTGCTTTTTTGGGCAGCGGCAGTGAGGGCAACTCGCTGCTGATCGAGGCCGGCGAGGGCACTGCCACGACGCGCGTATTGCTGGATTGCGGTTTCGGAATCAAGGAAACGGCGCGGCGACTGGAGCGGCTTGGCGTATCCCCCGACCAGCTCGATGCCGTACTGGTGACGCACGAGCATGGCGACCATGTGGGGTCGGCGTATGCGTTTGCCGCACGCCACCGGCTGCCGGTGCATACGAGTCATGGCACCTGGCTGGCTACCGCGCACATGCGCGGCGCCGATCAGGCCGACGTGCGCGTTTGCTGCGCCGATCATGTATTCGTGATTGGCGGCCTGGAGATTCATCCGTACACCGTGCCGCACGACGCGCGCGAGCCGTTGCAGTTCGTGCTGACCGATGGCGATGCCCGGCTTGGCGTGCTGACCGATGCGGGCATGGAAACGCCATATGTAACGGCGCGGCTGGCTGGCGTCCACGCGCTGGTGCTGGAGTGCAACCACGACCGCGAGATGCTGCGCAATTCCGCCTACCCGTATTCGCTCAAGCGGCGTATTGGCGGCGATTTTGGCCATCTGGCCAATGACATCGCCGGCAGCATCCTGTCGCAGGTGCTGCACCCGGGCCTGTCGCGCGTGGTGGCGGCGCACCTGAGCAAGCAGAACAATACGCGGGAACTGGCGTCATCCGCGCTGGCTACCGTGCTTGGCGTGAACCCGGAGGAAATCCTGATCGCGGATCAGGAAGAAGGGCTTGCGTGGCAGGCGGTACATTCATAATCCCGCGGTACCACGATTTCCCGCGATTCCCGAAGAATGGCGAGACGATAATCCGCCAAATAAAAAAGCCGACCCGGAGGTCGGCTTTTTTGTCTCGGAAGTTTCCGAGTACTGCCTGGCGATTACTGCTTGGCAGCAGGAGCCGAGGCGTCAGCAGCCGGAGCCGAAGCGTCGGCAGCAGCAGCCGGAGCCGAAGCGTCAGCAGCCGGAGCAGCGGCCGGAGCCGATGCGTCAGCAGCCGGAGCAGCAGCGGCCGGAGCCGAAGCAGCGGTGTCAGCGGCCGGAGCAGCTGCTTCTTCCTTCTTGCCGCAAGCGGCCAGAGCAACAGCAGCCAGCAGGGATGCGATCAGGAGAGACTTCTTCATTGTTCGTCCTTTAACTTTTAATAAAACGAAAACAGGCGATGAATAATTACCGGTAATTATCGCTCTTGTACTGCAAATATGAGGCTCTCCCGGGTGCCGACGATGCAGTGGTCCCCACAGTACTAGCCAGCGGGCGATTATATCCGCGTTTTCCCGCCTTGTGTATAGGCGAAATATGCCGGTTCATTCTGTTACGCAAAATTACACACGTACCGGCGCAATCTGCAACCAGCCTTCCATGGCCCAGTCATGAAATGTGTCCATCAAGTCCGGCAATTCGGCGCAGGCTTGCACTTCTTCTGCCGTCAATTGGCGCAGGTCTGCCAGCCGACGTAGCCATTTGGCCAGTGGCGGCGGCGGTTCATACGCTTCGCCATTCAGGAAGAAGTTTGTGCGGTCATAGAGCGCAATGGAACCGGGAGCAAGTACCACGCCATGCGCGCGTGCCAGCTTCGTGTATTGCTTCAGCGTGATCTCGGCGATCTCTTCAAACTGTACCGACTGCTTTGGCTCGGACAGATACGAGCCCAGGAACTCGGACACCATGCCCGTATTCCATTTGAGCGCCTGCAGCCGGTCTGCCACTGCGCGCGCCATGCCGGCAGGGAGTTGCGCGGGTGTCGCGGTGGCCGTCTCGCCGGCATCGGCGTAGCGGCCGTCGAGTGCCTCGTTGCCCTCGACGGTCTCCGACAGCCACGCAAGGAAGTGCCCCGCCAGCTCGCGATAGGCCGGCGCGCGGAAGCCGATCGACGCCGTCATGCACTCGCCTTCCGCGATGCCGTCGTGCGCGTATTGTGGCGGCAGGTACAGCATGTCGCCCGGCTCCAGCACCCACTCCTGCTCGGCGCTGAAATCGGCGAGGATCTTGAGCGGCATGTCCGGGATCAGGTCCAGCTTCGTCTGTGACGAAATGCGCCAGCGCCGGCGGCCCGATACTTGCAGCAGAAAGACGTCGTAGGAGTCGAAATGTGGACCCACGCCGCCACCGTCGGTGGCGTAGCTGATCATGACGTCGTCGAGTCGCGCATCGGGCACAAAGCGGAACTGGCTCATCAGGTCGGCGGCCGCCTGATCGTGAAGATTCACGCCCTGTACCAGCAGCGTCCATTTGCCAGTTTTTCGTGACGGCAGGTTGTCTTCCGCGAAGGGGCCGTGCTCGAGCTTCCAGCGGTTGCGAAAGTACGACACCAGGCGCGACTCCACGTCGTCACGGTCGGCCAGTTCCAAAAGCGCTTCGCGCGACACCGGGGGCACGATTCCAGGCACGGCCTGTCGAATCAGCAACGGTTTGCGGTGCCAGACGTCGCGCATGAAGGCCGCGGGCGTCATGCCCCCGAGCAGCGTGAGCGGTGCGTCGGGATCAATGGGGCCCGCGGGCAGGGCCTGCGCGTATAATGCGGAATCGCTCATGGAGTCAAGAATTGAAAATCGCTAAGAACACGGTAGTGTCCGTGGTGTACAAGCTGTCGGACGCGCAGGGTAATCTCATCGAAGAGTCCGATGAACCCATGGTCTATTTGCACGGCGGGTATGATGGCACGTTCCCCAAGATCGAGGAAGCGCTGGAAGGCCACGACTCGGGCTTTGAAACGCAGCTGCAGCTGGAGCCCGAAGAAGCGTTTGGCGACTACGACGCCGAGCTGGTGAAGGTGGAGCCGCGTGACCGGTTCCCCGAGCCGCTGGAAGTCGGCATGCAGTTCGAAGGCGTACCCGAGGACGGCGATGACGAGGACTCGATCATCTACACGGTGACCGATGTGGCCGAAGACAAGGTGGTGCTCGACGGCAATCATCCGCTGGCCGGCATGGCGCTGCGCTTCTGGCTCAAGGTTTCCGAAGTGCGCGAAGCCACCGCCGAGGAAGTGGAGCACGGTCACGCGCACGGTGCTTCGGGCATCGAAGTGGTGGACGAGGACGAAGACGGCGAAGAGGGCGACAGCCCGCGTACGCTGCACTGATCTCCACCGATCGCACACCCTCGGACCTGAGCGGACGAGGGCCGCGATGCGGGTATCGCGAAACAGAAAAGCCGGCACATGCCGGCTTTTTTGCGTTGTGAGCGGGGACACCATCCCTTGACTCACATCAATCATCAGAGGCGGTTTTTGATCGCCCGGCCTCAGTTCGTCTTGGGGCCGTCCTGCAGTTCCACCTGGAACACCGAGCGCGTGGTTGGCGTCACGGTCAGTTCCACCCACCGCGATGGGGAGCCCATGGGCAGCGCCACGCGCGTGAAATTGCCGACGATCTTGCCGCCGGTATCGCGCAGCGGCCGGTCAACGCTGAAGCCGTTGTCGCTCGCGTGCACCAGCAGCACCTGGCCAGGGAATTTGGCCGTGAGGTCGCGCAGCTGGCGCTTGAACTCCAGGTACCCATCGCGCGTGCCGCGCCGCAGGAAGCCGTCGAGCAAGGTTGGCTTGCCGCGCTTCTCCCAGCCATTGCCGAACAGCGGGTCGGCGTGCACCACCACCAGTACGCCAGGCAAATCGCGCTGCGTTGCCACGCTAAAGGCGCGGTTCAGCCATTGCCGGTTCGCTTCGCGGCGGTCTTCGAACTCGCCGTTGCGCCCACCCTCGCTGCGAAAGTGGTTGTTGTCGCCGGGCAGGTTCAGTCCAACCACCATGACGCCCCCAATCACCACACGCACGTTTTCACGGAAGCTGCGAAACATCGCCTGATCCGACTGACGGATGACCGGTATCGTACGGCGCCCCAGCGTGGCATCCACCGGGTAAAACAACTCCCGCAGGCGGTTCAGGCGCTCGACCGCATCGAACCGGCCATTGACCGGCTTCGCGCATTCGGCCCAGTCGGTTTCGCCTGGCACGTACAGCAGTGGCGCCGGCGAGTCGTCGAGGACGCGCAGTCGCGCGCCCAGCAGGGCATCGCCGCAAGACTCGGTATCACCCTTGATGCCGCCGGCGTGGATGATCAGCGACACCTGTTGCGTGCCAATCTGGTCCAGCAGCGTCGTGGTCTCCGCCTCGGCAGCCGGCCACTGCGGCACGTCGGCAATCAGGGCCATGCGCGTGAGCGGCGCCGCGGCGGCCGGCGGCGGCGTTACCTTGCTGGCACGCGCCGCGTGGCTGATTTCCGGCGCGGCCGCGCCCACGCCGAACGCGAGTGCGGCCACACAGACGGCGATGCGCCTGCGGTAACCGGAGGTCATGCCCGTCGCGCAGGCGTTGCGAGCGTCTTGAGCCGATACAGGGCTTCCAGCGCATCGCGCGGCGAAAGACTGTCGGGGTCGATCTCGGCCAGCGCATCGAGCGTGGCGGCCTGTTCCTCCGAGAGCAAGTCAACGGCGGCGTCCGTCGCCGACGCGTTGCCGTCCGCCGGCGTGGCCGGGCCTGCGAACAGGTCCATCTGCGGCGTCGGCGTGGCCTCTGCCGATTGCTGTTCGAGCCAGGCCAGATGCTTGCGCGCAGCCCGGATCACCGGTTGCGGCACGCCGGCCAGTTGCGCCACCTGCAGGCCGTAGCTCTGGCTGGCCGGACCGTCCTGCACCGCGTGCAGGAACACGATGCCGTCGCCGTGTTCGACGGCCGACAGATGCACGTTTGCCGCCTGCGGGAATTCCTGCGGCAACTGGGTCAGTTCGAAGTAGTGCGTGGCGAACAGCGTATGGCTACGGTTGTGCGACAGCAGGTGCCGTGCGATGGCCCAGGCCAGCGCAAGCCCGTCGAACGTGGACGTGCCGCGGCCAATCTCGTCCATCAGCACCAGGCTGGCTGGCGTGGCGTTGTGCAGGATGCCGGCCGCCTCGGTCATCTCCACCATGAAGGTCGAGCGTCCGCCGGCCAGGTCGTCGGCCGCGCCGATCCGCGTGAAGATGCGGTCGATCGGGCCGATCACGGCACGGCGCGCGGGCACCCAGGCGCCCACGCACGCCAGCAGCACGATCAGTGCCGTCTGGCGCATGAATGTCGACTTGCCGCCCATGTTCGGGCCGGTAATCAGCAGCAGCTTGCGCGCCTCGTTCAGCAGCGCATCGTTGGCGATGAACGTGACCGACTCGGCAGCCAACTGGCCTTCCACCACGGGGTGCCGGCCCTGCGAGATGTCGATGACGTTTTCGGCCACACGTTCGGGCGGACTCCAGTCCAGCGTTTGCGCGCGCTCGGCCAGCGTGGCCAGCACGTCGAGCCGGGCCAGCGCCGCCGCCACGCGTTGCAGGCTGCCGATGTGCGGCAGCAGCGCCTGCAGCAGCGCTTCGTAGAGCTGCTTCTCGCGAGCCAACGCGCGGTCCTGCGCGGACAGGGCCTTGTCCTCGAACGTCTTCAGTTCCGGCGTGATGTAGCGCTCGGCGTTCTTGAGCGTCTGGCGGCGCCGGTAATCGTCGGGTACCTTGTCGGCCTGGCCGTTCGTGACTTCGATATAGAAGCCGTGCACGCGGTTGTACTCCACGCGCAGATTGGCGATGCCGGTACGTTCGCGCTCGCGTGTCTCCAGGTCGATCAGGAACTGGCCGCAGTTTTCCGAGATATCGCGCAGTTCATCGAGTTCCGCGTCATAGCCGCGCGCCATCACGCCGCCGTCGCGGATGACCGTGGACGGCTCCTCGGCAACGGCGCGCGTCAGCAGTTCCAGGCATTCCACCGGCACGTCGATCTCGTCCAGCGTCTGCGTCAGCAGGGGCGAATCGTGGGCGCCGATGATGCTCTGCTGGACCGAGGGCAGCGCCTTGAGCGTATCGCGCAGCGACGACAGGTCGCGCGGCCGGGCCGACAGCAGCGCCAGGCGTGCGGTGATGCGTTCCACGTCGCTGAGCTTGCGCAGTGCCGCCCGTACGCGGTCCGGCCCCTGGGTGATCAGCGCGCCGATGGCCTGCTGGCGCGCGCGCGGCAGCGCCGGATCGCGCAAGGGATGATGCAGCCAGTGACGCAGCGCGCGGCTGCCCATCGTCGTCGAGCAGGTATCGAGCAGCGAGAACAGCGTCGGCGATTCCCCGCCGCGGAGCGTCTCGGTCAGTTCCAGGTTGCGGCGCGTAGCCGTGTCCAGCCCCACGAATTCCGATTCGCGCTCGACGGTCACGCCTTGCACATGGCGCAGCGACTGCCCCTGCGTGGTGGCGGCATAGTTGAGCAGCGCGCCCGCCGCGCCCAGGGCTGCGCCCAGCGCCGCACAGCCGAACGGCTCCAGGCTGGCCACCCCGATCTGCTCGCGCAGCCGGCGCGTGCCGGCTTCCTGGTCGAAATGCCACTCGGGCAGCCGGGTGCGGGCACAGGCGAGCGCCGGCAGCTCGATGCCGTCGGCGAACAACAGCTCCGCAGGACGAATGCGTTCGAGTTCGCGGGGCAGTTGTGCGGCGTCGCACTCCATGAGCCGCAACTCGCCGCTCGCGAGGTTCAGCCAGGCCAGGCCGGTCTTGCTCACGCCCCGGCGCGTGGTTTGCTGATGCACCGCCATCAGGTAGGTGTCTGCCTTGTCCGGCAGCAGCGCTGCGTCGGTCAGCGTGCCAGGCGTGATGATGCGGACGACCTTGCGTTCGACTGGCCCCTTGCTGGTGGCCGGATCGCCGATCTGTTCGCAGATCGCCACCGACTCGCCCAGCTTGACGAGCCGTCCCAGGTACTGGTCCACCGAATGGAACGGAATGCCGGCCATGCGGATGGGCACACCGCCCGACTGTCCGCGCGACGTCAGCGTGATGTCGAGCAGCCGGGCTGCCTTTTCCGCGTCGTCGTGGAACAGCTCGTAGAAATCGCCCATCCGGTAGAACAGCAGCGTGTCCGGATGGTCTGCCTTGATGCGCAGGTACTGCAGCATCATCGGCGTGTGTTTTTCCGCCTTGTCGGCTTTATCGGCTTTATCGGCTTTATCGGCTTTATCGGCCTTGTCCGCCTTGCCACCGCGCGATGGCGGTGCGGTGTCCTCGGCGGCGGCCATCGCCGCGGCCAGGGTGCCGGATTGCGCGCTGTCATCCGTCGCGACGGGTGCCTGGGCGCTTTCGGGGGCGGCCTCGTGGACGGCCTCGTGGGCGGGCTCGTGGGTTGCCGATTGCGTGGCCGACTGCGTGGCCTCGGCGGACGGCGCTTGGCCTGCAGCGTGCATGGCGGCGGCGGTGGCTTCGCCGGCGTTCGATGCGGATTCGTTGGAAAGGGCTTCAGCGGACATGCATTCCTCTCGGGTGGCCCAGCCGTGGGCCGCCGTTCGGTGTATCGGTTGCCGCCGGTCCGGTGCGTCACGCATTGCAGGGCGTGAGCGTCGTGGGACTCGTGGCGCAAAGCGGCATTTTACTGCCTGGCCCCTTGGCGGTCCGGTGCCGGATTCTCATTTTTGCCTACGATTTTTCGCTTTCTTGCGGTGACGGTTGCGCGTGCGAGGCCCGGGCGCCTGCCCGGGCACAAGCTAACCGGCGCAGACCGCCCAAATTCAGCGGTCCTTGGCGATGGCCTCCAGCGCCGCGCGCGCCAGAAAGCCACTGCGCGATTCGTGACGCGCGCCGACGAAGGTGTCGATCTTGTGCAACACGAAGCGGGGCAGGCTGACATTGATGCGCTCGGGACGAGCGTCGAGCTTGGTCATGTCGACGTCGGCCAGCGCCCAGATGGCCTCGGAGAATGCCGCGCGTGCGGCAAGCGTGGCGATCGGCGTGGGGACGATCGCGATTTCCTCGCCCAGGGACAACAACACCTCGATGTGGCTGATGATGGCTTCGCGCGCATTGCGGATGGCATCTTCCACCGATTCGCCGGCCGAGAAGCAGCCGGGCAGATCGGGTACGGTCACGCCGTAGACGCTTTCGGGATCCTTGTGGATCGCAATCGGAAATTCCATGTCGTTTCTCTCCTTCTTGTCAGATCACGCTGACGATCCTTGCCGTCCGCAGGATGGCGCGGACCGTGCCCGTGGGCAGGTCCTTCATCGGATGCGGCACGGTGACGATCTGCGTGCACGTCGGATGCTTGAACGTCAGATGGCTGCCCTTGCAGCGGGCGAGTTGCCAGCCCTCGCGTTCCAGCAGGCGGATCAAAGCCGATGAATGCAAAGCGACCCCTTCGTTTGATCCGTGTGTAAAACTACACACGATATGGGGAGGGCGCAAGGTATTTGTCTACGGAAGGACAGACTATTGGCGGCAGATCAAGAAGTCGTGGGGCGGATTCTGAAAATGCGTGCGGCAAACGCAATTTTTGTCACCCCGTGCCGGGGCGGTAAGCAAAACTGTCAGCCAGTCATGCCCATCACCCGATGTTTCCGACAAAAAGTGTCAATGCGGCGCAGTTTCCGGCCTGGCACGGTTGTTGGATAGGTCCTGACGTACCGGCACGCAGAGGCCGGCAACAGGACGGGTCGCAAATGGAAAAAAGACGGACGGGAAAGTGGCCGGGGAGGGCCGTGGCAGCAGTCCCGGTGTGGCGCATGGCCTGGCGGCTGGCGCCACACCGCGGATTTACGCTGATCGAGCTGATGATCGTGGTGGCGATCTTGGGCCTGCTGGCCGCGTTCGCGATTCCCGCGTATCAGGCTTACATCGTGAAAGCGCAGATCGGCCGCGCTTTCTGGGAAGCGTCCGCCTACAAGATTCCGGTGGAGGAGCGCCTGAACCAGGGCGTGCACACGTTCGCTGATCCGGTCGCGGCGCTTGGCTACGTCAGGTCGTCACTGACTGGCACCGCGAACCGGTTCGTGTTCGACGCCCAGGGCGTGGGCGGCATCGTCGTCACGCTCGATGGCGATGTGCATCCGTTGGTGAGGGGCACCCGCATCACGGTGGGCCGACTGGTGGACGGCAGCTGGAACTGCGTGGTGCTGGGCGGATCGGACGAGATCACGACGCTTCACCTGCCGCTGGCTTGTTCCCTCGACACCGGGAGCTGAACCGCCCCGGGGCGCCGGTCAGTCTTCGATCGGCTTCAGCGACGACTTCAGCGACGACTTCACGTTGTCCAGCGAATAGGGCGACAGCAGGCGCACCATTTGCGCGAACGCCTTCGGGTTGCCGGCCATTACTTCGCCCTGTTCCATCTGGCGCGATTCGCCGTTGTAGTTGCCCACCAGGCCGCCCGCTTCGGTGATCAGCAGCATGCCGGCTGCCATGTCCCACGGCTTCAGGCCGCGCTCGAAGAAGCCGTCCAGGCGGCCGCATGCCACATAGGCCAGGTCCAGCGCGGCGGCGCCCGGGCGGCGCAGGCCGGCGCAGCTACGCGTCATCAGGGCAAAAATCTCGAGGTATTCGTCCATGCCTTCCAGGTCACGGAACGGGAAGCCGGTGCCGATCAGGCAATCGGCCAGCTTGTCGCGGCGCGTTACGCGGATGCGGCGGTTGTTCAGGAAGGCGCCGGCACCCTTGCTGGCCGTGAACAGTTCGTCGCGGGTGGGATCGTAGACCACCGCCTGCGACGGCACACCCTTGTGCAGCAGGCCAATCGACACCGCGTATTGCGGAAAGCCGTGGATGAAGTTGGTGGTGCCGTCGAGCGGGTCGATGACCCAGGTGAATTCGCTCTGCTCTTCGCCGTCGGCCCAGGACTGGCCGGACTCTTCCGCTAGAATGGCGTGCTCGGGATAGGCGGTGCGGATGATCTCGATGATCGCGGCTTCGGCAGCGCGATCGACTTCGGTCACGAAATCGTTGTGCTGTTTGCGCGAAACGCGGACCAGGTCGACGTCGATCGACGCGCGGTTGATGATGGATCCCGCCTTGCGGGCCGCCTTGACGGCGATATTGAGCATCGGATGCATGAATCTCTCCAGGGGCCCGCGGAACTGCCTTGCGGGCAAGCGACTGCCAGGGGTTCCATGGCGGCGCGGCGCGCAAGCAGTCCGGCCGTGGCCGAACAGCACAACAGATTGTGGAAGAACGAGGGGGCGTCGCCTTGGGCGCCGTCCCGCAAATTGAAGGCTGCATTGTATAGGAACCCGGCCCGCTGCACGAGTCGACGGCCGCAATTGGCGTGGCAGGGGCATCGCAGATGACTGACGCATTGAATTCCCAGGCGGGCTCGAACCCCGCGAACGCCGCTGGCAGTGGCTTTTCCGGCATTTTTTCCCGCGTCCGGGTGGTGCTGGTGGAAACCAGCCATCCCGGCAACGTCGGTTCGGTTGCGCGGGCGATGAAGACCATGGGCTTTGGCGATGTGGCCGGCAGCCTGGTGCTGGTGTCGCCACGCGTGCCGGATGTGCTGGCGCACCCCGACGCCATCGCCATGGCCAGCGGTGCCGACGACGTGCTGGCCGGCGCCCGCATCGTCGACGAGATCGAGGCCGCGCTGGCGGGCACGGCCTTCACCGTGGCCATGACCGCGCGCCAGCGCGAGTTCGGGCCGCCCCGGCTGCTGCCCCGCGATGCCGCGGCGCGCGGCCGGGACTTGCTGGCCGCCGACGACGAGGCCACCATTGCCTTCGTGTTTGGCAACGAACGCTACGGGTTGCCCAACGACGCCGTGCTCCGTTGCTCCGCCGTCACGCACATCCCCGCCAATCCCGCGTACGCATCGTTGAACCTTGCGCAGGCAGTGCAACTGATCTCGTACGAGATGCGCCTGGCGCTGCTGGCGGCGCAGCAGACCACGGCCGCGGGCTCGGACGAAGGGCCGAATATCGGCTATGCTGGCGAGCCTGCCACGACGGAACAGGTGGAGTCGATGTTCGAACACCTCCAGGCTGGCCTGGTGGCCATCGGGTTCCTCGATCCGGACAATCCCCGCAAGCTGATGCCGCGTCTGCGGCGGATGTTTGCCCGGGCCGGGCTCGAACGTGAAGAGGTCAACATCCTGCGCGGCATCGCCAGGCGCATGCTGCTGGCGGATGACAGGTCAGGCAGGCAGGGCAGGCAGGGCGGGCAGGCAGACGGCAACAAGGAAGGCTGATACGTGATTCCCATCCCGGCATTCGACACGCGCAACGATTCCCGCGGCCCGGCCCCCGTCCGGCGCGGCGATCGCGTCCGCGCGCGTGCCGGCGTCAGCCAGCCGCCGCGATGTTGAAGCCGCCACGATCCAGATAGCCCTGATGGCCTCAGGGCCGGCGGCAGGCGCACAAATCTCTTACACTCCCTGCTCGCACGCGCCCAGGCCGTCCCCCACGGCAGCACGCAGCACAAGACCGGTTAATGACCGCGCCGGCGACCGTTCGCACCAGCGAAGAGCGGCGCATTGGCGTGGCAACACGACACGACGAAGATGTTCACTCGCCTGAAGGAAGATATCGATGCCATCATGCGGCGCGACCCCGCCGCGCGCAGCCGCCTGGAGGTGCTGACCTGCTATCCCGGGTTGCACGCCGTGATGTTCCACCGCGTGGCCCATGCCTGCTGGCGCGGCGGCTTCCATTGGCTCGGACGCTGGATCTCGCACTGGTCGCGCTGGTTCACAGGGATCGAGATCCATCCCGCCGTGCGGCTGGGCCGCCGGGTGTTCATCGATCACGGCATGGGCGTGGTGATTGGCGAAACCGCCGAAATCGGCGACGACTGCACGATCTACCAGGGCGTCACGCTCGGCGGCACGTCGCTCTACAAGGGCCAGAAGCGGCATCCCACGCTGGGTGCCGGCGTGGTGGTCAGCGCGGGCGCCAAGGTGCTGGGTGGATTCGAGGTGGGCGACGGCGCGCGCGTGGGATCGAACGCGGTGGTGCTGAAGCCGGTGCCGCCCGGTGCCACGGCGGTGGGCATTCCCGCCCGCATCATCATGCCCGATGCCCCGGCGACGCAGCAGGGCGCGAAGCAGGAGTTCTCGGCCTACGGCATCACGCCGAATGCGGACGACCCGGTGTCGCTGGCGCTCAAGAGCCTGATCGACAACGCGGCCAAGCAACATGACCGCATCGAGGCCGTGCTGGCCGCGCTCGACCGCCTCGGCGAACATCTCGAGAACACCCCGAACGATCGTTTCGACGCGAGCGAACTGCGCAAGCTGATGAAATAGGCGTCCAGTCCCTGGACTGGCACGCCGCGCGGCGCGGCCGGGTGGCGGACATCGTCATTCCACCTGGGGCAGCAGGCTGAAGCCGCCGGTATCCAGCTGCAGCACGGCCGCGCGCGGATGGCGGCCGTCGAGATCCCAGTCGGTCAGCACCCAGCGGTCGCCACGCGCATGGGCATGGCGTGCGGGGCGATGCGTGTGGCCGTGAACCAGCGTGGCGGCGGCGCTTTCGGCCATCAGCGCGTCCACGGCGGCCGGGGTGGCATCGCCATAGCCTGCCGGCGGCGCATCCGCCGGCTGCCGGGCGCGGCCCGCTTCGCTGTCGGCGCGCAGCCGGCGCGCGATGCCAAGCCGCGTGGCAAGCGGCAGCAGCAGGAACAGCCGTTGCACCCAGCCCTTGCGCGTCCAGTGGCGAAAGCGCATGTAGCGTGCGTCATCGGTGCAGAGCATGTCGCCATGGCTCAGTACCACGCGTTGCCCGGCGCAGACGATCACGGACGGATCCGGCAGCAGCGTGGCGCCCGCCGCCTCGGCAAAGCGCCTGCCGATCAGGAAATCGCGGTTGCCATGCATCAGGTAGACCGGCACGCCAGCATTGGCCAGCCGGCGCAATGCGGCGGCCACGCCTGCGGCGAAAGGCGTGTCGCATTCCTCGTCGCCTACCCAGAATTCGAAGAAATCACCCAGGATGAACAGCGCGCGCGCGTGTTGCGCGGCCTGGTCCAGCACGCGCTGGAACACGGCCAGCGTGCGCGGCATGCCCGGCGTGAGGTGTAGATCGGAAATGAACCACGCCGGCGCCTGCACCTCGATCGGTGCGGTTGCCGGCGTGCGGGAGATTGCGGTCATGCGTGTCGAAAAGCGTGTGTTCACCACGAGCGGCATGCCGCAATCGGATTGGAACGGCGTCGTTGGCGGACGACCCGGTTATTCGACGATGGTGGCCTTCTCGATGATCACGTCTTCCATCGGCACGTCCTGGTGGAAGCCCGAGCTGGCGGTACGCACGCCCTTGATGGCGTCGACCACGTCAGTGCCTTCCACGACCTTGCCGAACACGGCGTAGCCAAAGCCTTGCGGCGTGGGCGAGCTAAAGTTCAGGAAGTCGTTGTCCACCACGTTGATGAAGAACTGGGCGGTGGCCGAGTGCGGTGCGTTCGTGCGCGCCATGGCCACCGTGTAGCGGTCGTTCTTCAGGCCATTGCCGGCCTCGTTCTCGATCGGGGCATCGGTGTCCTTCTGCTTCATGCCCGGCTCGAAGCCGCCGCCCTGGATCATGAAGTTCTTGATCACGCGATGGAAGATCGTGTTGTCATAGTGGCCCTTGCGCACGTACGACAGGAAGTTCTCCACCGTCTTCGGGGCCTTGGCGGCGTCCAGTTCGATGGTGATGACGCCTTGCGTCGTTTGGAGTTGTACCTTGCTCATGGGTGACCTCTGTTCGGTGACGGTTAGGCCCGCGTGGCGCGGGCGCAGCATTACTTGGTGACGACGGTGGCGGACTCGATCACGACCGGTGCGGCCGGCACGTTGCGCATGGCACCGTAAGCCGTGGTCGGGGCGGACTTGATCTTGTCGATCGTGTCCATGCCTTCCACCACCTTGCCGAATACGGCATATCCGTTGCCGTCGGGCTGCGGATAGTCGAGGTTCGGATTATCCACCACATTGACGAAGAACTGCGCAGTGGCGGAGTTCGGGTTCGGGGTGCGCGCCATGGCCACCGTGCCGGCCTTGTTCTTCAGCCCGTTCTGCGACTCCAGCGGAATTGGCGGGCGCGTGGGCTTTTCCTTCATGTCGCGGTCAAAGCCGCCGCCCTGCACCATGAAGCCGTTGATCACACGGTGGAAGATGGTGCCGTTGTAAAACCCGCTCTTCACGTATTCCATGAAGTTGGCCACGGTCTTTGGCGCGGCATCGGGGTACACCTCCAGCGTGAACTTGCCGGCGGTGGTCACGAACTGCACGCGCTCGGCTTTCTGCGCGGCGGCCGGGCTGGCGCCCTGGGCCAGGGCGGCCAGCGGCGACATGGCGGTGGCGGCGGCCACCAGGCCAGCCAGGACGATGCGGCGGGAAAGGGTCATGTCTGGGACTCCTGTATCAACGCGAAGCGTCGGTTCGGGTTTGCCGGCCGTGCGAACGGGCAGGGCCGGCAGTGGTGGAAGCGGTCAGCGTGCGCCGGACGCCTTGCGCGACGCGGGCGCGGCGGCGGGGGCGGGGGCGCTGGCCGGTGCCACGGACGTGGCGGGGGCGCTGGCGGGGGCAGGCGCGCCCACCTGGCGCAAGCCGGCGGCGGCGTGGGCGTCGCCGGGGTTGCGGCGCACCGCATCGCCATAGGCCTTCTCGGCCAGGCGGCGATAGACGTCGCCCAGGTTGCTGTAGGCAATGGCGTAGTCGGGCCGGGCGCCAATGGCCAGCAGCAATTCGGCCTCGGCGCGCTTCAGGTCGCCACGCTTCGCATACAGCAGCGCGAGGTTGTTGTGCGGCTCGGGCAGTTCCGGGAAGTCCTGCGCCATTTCCGCGAACGCCTGGATGGCCTCGTCCTCGCGGCCGACCTGGGCCATGGCCCAGGCGCGCTGGAAGCGGGCCTGCGCGTTGCGCGGGTTGGTGGCCAGCACCTTGTCGAACGCGGCAATCGCGTCGTTGTAACGCTTCTCGTTGACGGCCTTCTGCGCGGGTACCATGCCCGGATCGGACGATGCCACGCCGCTGACCGGCGCGGCGGGCGCGGGCAGCGACAGCGGGCCGTTCTGTGCCAGCGCCGGCGCGGCCAGCAGTGCCGCGGCCAGCGCCAGCGCGCCGGTAACCGCGGCGACGGCCGAGGCGGAAGGGCGGGTGTTGCGGCGCGCCGTGGCGGAATTCGGGGTGGGCAGAAGCAGGCTCATGTCAGGGCGGTCCGTTATACTCCGCGGCATTCTAGCAAAGCGGCACGGCGTGCAGGACAGGGCGCAATGCCGTGACCCGCCTCCCCGGCCGGATGAACAGGCTTCCGGTAAGATATGGGCCCGTGCGTCATGCGCGCGTGTCCGCATCGTCACCCACTCACATCGCTAATGCAGCAACTGAACATCTACAACACGCTTGCGCGTGAAAAGCAGCCCTTCGTGCCTATCGAACCCGGCAAGGTCCGCATGTATGTGTGCGGCATGACCGTGTACGACTACTGTCACGTGGGTCACGCGCGGGTGATGGTGGTGTTCGACATGGTGCACCGCTGGCTGCGCGCCGCCGGGTACGACGTGACGTACGTGCAGAACATTACCGATATCGACGACAAGATCATCCGTCGCGCCGCCGAAACCGGCGAGACCATCGGCCAGCTCACCACGCGCTTCATCCAGTACATGCACGAGGATGCCGCCGCGCTGGGCATCATCCGTCCCGACTACGAGCCGCGCGCCACCGAATACGTGCCGCAGATGCTCAACATCATCGAGAAGCTCGAAGCCAGGGGCCTGGCCTACCACGCCGCCGACGGCGACGTGAACTACTCGGTGCGCAAGTTCCCGGGCTACGGCAAGCTCTCGGGCAAGTCGCTGGAAGACCTGCGCGCCGGCGAGCGCGTCAGCGCCAACGATGCCAAGCAGGATCCGCTCGACTTCGTGCTGTGGAAATCGGCCAAGGAGAGCGAGCCGCCCGAAAGCAAGTGGGATTCGAAGTGGGGCAGCGGGCGTCCGGGCTGGCATATCGAGTGCTCGGCCATGAGCTGCACGCTGCTGGGCGAGCATTTCGACATCCACGGCGGCGGCGCCGACCTGCAGTTTCCGCACCACGAGAACGAGATCGCGCAGTCGGAAGGCGCCAGCGGCAAGCCTTTCGTCAATATGTGGATGCACAACGGCTTCGTGCGCATCAACGACGAGAAGATGTCGAAATCGCTGGGCAATTTCTTCACGATCCGTGAGGTGCTCAAGCAGTACGACCCCGAGGTGGTGCGCTTCTTCATCCTGCGCGCGCACTATCGCAGCCCGCTGAACTATAGCGATGCCCACCTGGACGACGCGCGCCACGCACTGACGCGCCTGTACACGGCGCTCAAGGAAACCCAGCCGGGCGGCTGCGCGGTGGACTGGAACGACGCCTACGCAAAGCGCTTTGCCGAGGCGATGAACGACGACTTCAACACGCCGATCGCCGTGTCGGTGCTGTTCGACCTGGCCGGCGAGGTCAATCGCACCGGTTCGGTCCAGGCGGCCCACCAGCTCAAGGCTTTGGCCGGCACGCTGGGCCTGCTGGAGCGGGATCCGCATACTTACCTGCAGGGCGGCCAGCCGGCCGATGGCCTGAGGGCGGAACAGATCGAGGCGCAGATCGCCGCACGCCGCACGGCCAAGGCAGAACGCAACTTCGCCGAAGCGGACCGCATCCGTGCAGATCTGCTGGCCGCTGGCGTGGTGCTCGAAGACAAGCCGGGCGGTGCCACCGAGTGGAGGCGTGCTTGAACGCTGCCGCGCGCAAGCCGAAGTCCGCCGCCGTGGCGCCCCGGCCTGCCGGCAAGACGGCGGCCCGGCAGGCGCCCAAGGTGGTGCCGAAGGCGGCGGCAAAGGTTGCGGCGAAGGCCGCGGTCAAGGTGCCGGCAAAGGGGCCAGCCAAGGTGCCAGCGAAGGTGCCAGTCAAGGCGGCCAAGGGCCGCAAGCCGGAACTGCCCGAAGTCGATGCCGTGCCGCTGCCGGTGGAAACGGTGGTCGATGCCGTGCGTCCGGCCTACTGGGACGAGGCCTGCGCCGATCTGATGAAGCGCGACCGCATCCTGCGCAAGATGATTCCAACCTACGGTCCCGCGCACCTGGTGTCGCGTGGGGATCCGTTCATCACGCTGGCGCGCTCGATCGTCGGGCAGCAGATCTCGGTCAAGGCCGCGCAGTCGGTGTGGGAGCGCCTGGTGGCGCTCTGCCCCAAGGTGACCCCCGCCCAGTTCCTGAAGGCGGGCACGGTGCAGCTGGCAGGCTGCGGGTTGTCCAAGCGCAAGGCCGAGTACATCACCGACCTGGCGGAACATTTCAAGGCCGGCACCGTCCATGTGAACGAGTGGTCTGCCATGGATGACGAGGCCGTGATCGCGGAGCTTACGCAGATCCGCGGCATCGGGCGGTGGACGGCGGAGATGTTCCTGATGTTCAATCTGATGCGGCCCAACGTGCTGCCGCTGGACGACGTGGGACTCATCAACGCCATCTCGGCCAACTATTTCAGCGGCGAACCGGTGACGCGCAGCGAGGCGCGCGAGGTGGCCGCCAACTGGGAGCCATGGCGCACCGTGGCCACCTGGTATATGTGGCGTAGTCTGGACCCGCTGCCAGTGACGTATTAGTTACCGGTTCCGGCGGTTTGACGCAGCGACGGCGTTGATTCTTGCCAAAAATGCATAAGAATCAACATATTGGGCAGCGGTATTCTGGATTTTTTCCGGTAGAATGCGCCCCTTCACAGACAGGTCCGCGTTTTTATGAAAACCACCTTCCTGGATTTCGAGCAGCCGATTGCCGAGCTCGAGGCAAAGATCGAAGAACTGCGCTTTGTGCAGGACGACTCGGCTGTCGATATTTCCGAAGAGATTTCGCGGCTGGCCGGCAAGAGCCAGCAGCTGACCAAGGATATCTATGCCAACCTGACCCCGTGGCAGGTTGCGCAGATCGCGCGGCACCCGCAGCGTCCGTACACGCTGGACTATGTGCGCGAGATCTTCACCGACTTCCATGAGTTGCACGGCGACCGCGCTTTCGCGGACGACCTGTCCATCGTGGGCGGCCTGGCCCGCTTCAATGGCCAGGCGTGCATGGTCATCGGCCATCAGAAGGGTCGCGACACGAAGGAGCGCGCGCTGCGCAACTTCGGCATGTCGAAGCCCGAGGGCTACCGCAAGGCCAAGCGCCTGATGGAACTGGCCGACAAGTTCGGCCTGCCGATCTTCACGTTCGTCGATACGCCGGGCGCCTTCCCGGGCATCGATGCCGAAGAGCGCGGCCAGTCGGAAGCCATTGGCCACAATCTTTATGTCATGGCCGGCCTGAAGGTGCCCCTGATCGCCACGATCATCGGCGAGGGCGGCTCGGGCGGCGCGCTGGCGATTGCCGTGGGCGACGTCGTGCAGATGCTGCAGTTCGCCACGTATGCGGTGATCTCGCCGGAAGGTTGCGCGTCGATCCTGTGGAAGACGGCCGAGAAGGCACCGGAAGCCGCCGAGGCGCTGGGCCTGACCGCGCACCGCCTGAAGGCGCTGGGCCTGATCGACAAGATCGTGAGCGAGCCGCTGGGTGGCGCCCATCGCGATCCGAAGGGCATGGCCACGATGCTCAAGCGCACGCTGGCCGAATCGCTGCGCCAGTTCCAGGGCATGAGCGTCAAGGAACTGCAGGCGCGCCGTCATGAGCGCCTGATGGCCTATGGCAAGTTCAAGGAAACCGGCGCGCAGGAATGACGTGAGCGCCGAAGTCAATGCGCAACTGACCGCGCGTCTGACCACGAAGGTCGCACAGGCTTTGCAGGCCGGTGCGGCCTTTGTTGTTTCTGGCGCCGCCCGGCCAGTCACCATCGCGGTGGCGTTGTCGGGCGGCCGCGATTCCGTGGCGTTGCTGCATGCCACGCGGGCTGCGCTGGCCGAGACCAGCCCGCTGGCACGCGTGGTGGCGCTGCACGTGCATCACGGCCTGCAGGCCCAGGCCGACGAATGGCAGCAGTTTTGCGCCGTGGTGTGCGCCGGCTGGCAGGTGCCGCTGGTCGGCGCGCGGGTCTCCGTGACCGCGGCGGCGGGCGAGGGCATCGAGGCCGCGGCGCGCCGTGCCCGCTACGAGGCGCTGGGCCGCATGTGCCGCGAGCAGGGCGCCGCGCTGCTGCTGTTCGCCCATCATCGCGACGATCAGGTGGAAACCGTGCTGCTGCGCCTGTTCCGGGGCACCGGCGTGGCCGGCATGGCGGGCATGCCCGCGCAGCGGCCGCTCGACGCGCACGGCGATGTGCAATTGCTGCGGCCCTGGCTCGATGTTTCGCGCGCCGACATCGACGCGTACTGCGCCGCGCACGCGCTGACGTGGATCGACGATCCGTCCAACGCCGACACCCGCTTCGCGCGCAATGCGCTGCGCGCCCACTTGCCGGCGCTGCTGCAGGCGTTTCCCGCCCTGCACGACAACGTGACGCAGGCTGCCGCGCATTTCGGCCAGGCCGCCGGCGTGCTCGACACTTTGGCCGGGCAGACGCTGGCCCGGCTGGTTTGCGCCGGGCGCGATGCCGATACCGTCTCCGAACTCGATCTCGCTGGCCTGCGCGCGCTGCCACCCGAGCACGCCGACATGGTGCTGCGCCACTGGCTGCGCGATCTCGGCGCCCAGCCGCCGTCCACGGCGCGCCTGGCCGCCATGCGCATGCAACTGATCGACCATGACGGCGGCGAGCCGGCCATTGCGCACGACGGCTGGGTGCTGCGGCGCTTCCGCGATCGCGTACTGGCCTGCCGCGCCATGCCCGCCAGCCTGCCCGCGCCATTTGCGTTCGAATGGCGGGGCGAATCGCGCATCGTGGTGCCAGCGTGGCGCGGAGAGCTGCGCTTTACGCGCGACGACACCTTTGGCGTGCCGGAGGCGGTGCTGCGCCAGCCCTTGCGCCTGGCGGGCCGGGCCGGCGGCGAGCGCATCGTGCTCAGACCCGGCGGGCCCGCGCGCGCGCTCAAGCAGGCGTACCAGGAGGCAGCGATCCCGGCCTGGCGGCGTCTGCACCTGCCGCTGCTGTGGAGCGGCGACACGCTCGTGCTGGCGGCGGGCCTCGGCATGCATCGCCGCTGGCCACCCGACGCCCCTCACGCGCCGCGCTGGCGCGTGGAATGGGTGCCCCGAACCGATGCCGAAGAGCAGGCTTGATCGCCTGTTTCCGATGAAAATGGGGACAGATTGATTTTCGCTTGTGAAAATTCCTCACAAGAAAATCGCTGTTTTCAGGCCACAAATACGCCGGTTATCGGCCCTGCGGCCTTTACGGCTACGCGCGCTTCGTGTAATTTCATCGGCTTTGCACAATCGCTGGCGTCGACAAGAAGATGGCTCTCATCGTTCACAAATACGGCGGCACTTCGATGGGTTCCACGGAACGCATCAAGAATGTCGCCAAGCGCGTGGCCAAGTGGCACCGCGCCGGTCACCGCGTTGTTGTGGTGCCTTCGGCCATGTCGGGCGAGACCAATCGCCTGCTGAGCCTTGCCAAGGAAATTTCCGCGCAGCCGGACCCGCGCGAGCTGGACATGCTGGCCTCCACGGGCGAGCAGGCCAGCGTGGCGCTGCTGGCCATCGCGCTGCACGGCGAAGGCATCGACGCAGTCAGCTACACAGGCTGGCAGGTGCCGGTGAAGACCGATTCGGCCTACACCAAGGCCCGTATCGAGTCGATCGACGACGAGCGCATCCTGGGTGACCTGGAGCAGGGCAAGGTGGTGGTGATCACCGGCTTCCAGGGCATCGACGACGACGGCAACATCACCACGCTGGGCCGCGGCGGTTCGGACACCTCGGCCGTGGCCATCGCCGCCGCGATTGAAGCCGACGAATGCCTGATCTATACCGACGTGGACGGCGTGTACACCACCGATCCGCGCGTGGTGGAAGACGCGCGTCGCCTGGACCAGATCACCTTCGAGGAAATGCTGGAAATGGCCAGCCTGGGTTCCAAGGTGCTGCAGATCCGCTCGGTGGAGTTCGCCGGCAAGTACCGCGTGAAGACCCGCGTACTGTCGTCGCTGACCGACCCCCTGATGCCGCTCGAACAGGAAATGCATTCGGGCACGCTGATTACTTTTGAGGAAGAGTCTGAAATGGAAGCAGCCGTCATCTCCGGCATCGCCTTTGCCCGTGACGAGGCCAAGATCACCGTGCTGGGCGTGCCGGACAAGCCGGGCATTGCCTACCAGATCCTGGGCCCGATCGCCGACGCCAACATCGACGTCGACATGATCATCCAGAACCAGTCGGTGGACGGCAAGACCGACTTCACGTTCACCGTGCCGCGCGGCGACTACCAGCGCGCGCTGACGATCCTGAACGACAGCGTGAAGGCCCATATCGGCGCCGCCAGCGTGTCGGGCGACCCGAAGGTGTCGAAGGTGTCGGTGGTGGGCGTGGGCATGCGCTCGCACGTGGGCATCGCCAGCAAGATGTTCCGCACGCTGTCGGAAGAGGGCATCAACATCCAGATGATCTCCACCTCGGAAATCAAGATCTCGGTGCTGATCGACGAGAAGTACATGGAGCTCGCCGTGCGCGCGCTGCACAAGGTGTTCGAGCTGGATCAGGCGTGATCCGCTTCTGAAAATTCTGGCGCGGCAGGATTGCTGTGATTTTTGTCACGGGTCGCGAGAAATTCGTTGACCAGTCGAGACTGCCTCGCTAGAATACGCGCTCTGTTGTGCAGCCTCCCTTGCACAACAAAAGTTTGGGAGACGTGGCCGAGAGGTCGAAGGCACTCCCCTGCTAAGGGAGCATCCGGGCCAAAACCTGGATCGAGGGTTCGAATCCCTCCGTCTCCGCCACTACATCTGTATTGGCGGCGAACCCCGGAAGATCGCGGTCTTCCGGGGTTTTGTTTTTTGGGCGGAGTTAAGGCGTTATGCCATGCCGCGCAGGTGTTGCACCGATGCCTGTGAGAACCCTGGCACAGGCGGCACGGTCTTGCGGCGCTATTGCACTTTCTTGTCTTCGCGTTTCGCCTCTTCCATGGCCTCTGGCTCCAACTCTTCCGCAGAGCGATTCAGGTGGACGAACAGGCCCCAGGCGGCAAGGAGCAAGGCTGTCGATGCGATCAGTCCGGCCGCATAGCCGAGTTGCGTCGGATCCTGGTGCAGCGCCTTGAAGGTTGCCACGAGGCCTTCGATGGCCAGCGCGACCACCACGACCACCAGGAATCGCGACAGGAAACGTCGTACCCGTGTTGGCGCGCTCACGTCGGCTTCCCGGATGACCTCTTCTTCGACGATGGTCTCCGCGATCTGCAGCGCGACAACGGCTCCTGCCAGCAATCCAATCGCTTCAATGACGGCTTGTGCGCTGGCCTGGTCCCACTGACTCACAAATACGGTCGATCCGATGCGCGCCGCAATCGCAATCAACATCAGCGTTGCGCAGGTGAAGAGGAGTGCCATCAGACCATGGATGACCGTGAAGACGCGCACCGGAATCTTCATGTGTTTGGCTCCGATGCGCGAATCGGCGGCTGCGCACTGCCGGCGAGACGGCCTCGCTTCGATGAAACGATGTCCCAACCCATGAGATGGCCTCCGTCGATGCGTGGATCCGAAGCCCGATGCAACAAGCACGCCCGAGGGCTCGGTAGGCAGGGGAGTGCTCGATGGGTTCGCGGTGGCAAGGTCAGCGTGCGGCGGCCGCAGTCTTCCTTCTGCTTTCCCCTGCGCCCATGCTTGCGTTTTGCGACGTGTCGGACGTCGATGGCAGCGACTGCAGGAGTTTCGTCGACATGCAAAATTGACGTATGAAAATTACTGCAGCCGTGCCGCCGGGGACTGGATGTTCAATCCAGCCGCCGGCACATGCAGAGCGTTCGCGCACCAAACCGTCTTTGGAATTCACGCGACAGTTCCAGTTTTCGGTGTACGGCATCCAGCGATGTCAGCGAAAAACCATGACGGGCAAAAAAGGTGGGATGGTCGACGGTGAGCAGTATGGCAGTGGTGCAATGATGGGTACGGGCGCGCATAAGCAAAGCCCCCACCAAAAGCGTTGCGATGCCTTGCTGTCGCAGTTCCGGCAGGACGAACACCGAACGCACGACAAAAGTCTCGTCGAGGCATTCGCCAAATGCCCACGCGACGATTTTCCCCTGCAGGCGGCCGACATGGTGGAGCCGTGTTTCATCCGCCGTGTCTGTCTGCGCCTCGATTTGCCAAGCGGCGCAGAATTCCGTCACGGCATTCATATCCGCAGCGTGGGCGGCTCCAAATCTGATTTCTCTCAACATCTCGGCTTCGCAAATGAGGCGTTACCCGCAGGGAAACTGAAACCACGTGAAAACCTGGGCTCTCTTCGGGAGCATATGCGCGTTCGACGTCGCTTTGTTAATGTAGCGTACGCTTACTTCGTGGCTGTATTATGGTTAACACAAATACGCGAAACGGCCGAGTTGGGTATCGCTGTGACTCCTTGCTATTTTGTGACCGGAAGCGCGCGTATCGCAGCGGTTTCTGGTTTTTGGTGAGTTATCTGCCGCGCAAAAACCCGTCTTTTTATCGGAAATACGTGAATAGATCGGCAGTCTGCAGGGCTTTTCCCGCGTATCCGGTGCGAAATCCCGGGAGATTCTTGTCAATAAAGTGGACATTAAGAACAGGGAAATACAAACGATTATCACTGCGCCCCTGATAATCGACGCTTCACGATAAACCCGCCGCTCTCCGCTCTCCGCTCTCCGCTCTCCGCTCTCCGCTCTCCGCTCTCCGCTCTCCGCTCTCCGCTCTCCGCTCTCCGCTCGCCGCTCGTCGCTCGTCGCTCTCCGCTCTCCGAACGCCTTAGCCCAGTTCGTTCGCCAGGTAGGCCGCGGTCACGCTGGCGGGGGAGGCGGCGACGGCATCCGGATGCCCGCTTGTCACGATGGCTCCGCCTTCGTCGCCGGCGCCCGGGCCGATGTCGATGACCCAATCGGCCTGGGCCACGACGCGCATGTCGTGTTCGACCACGACCACGGTGTTGCCGGCGTCCACCAGCGCCTGCAACTGTACGAGCAGGCGGTCCACATCGGCGGGATGCAGGCCATTGGTGGGCTCGTCGAGCACGTACAGCGTGTCGCCGCGCTGCGCGCGCTGCAGCTCGGTGGCCAGCTTGATACGCTGCGCCTCGCCGCCCGACAGTTCTGTGGCCGGCTGTCCGAGCCGGAGGTAACCGAGCCCGATGTCGCGCAACGCCGCAAGCGCGCGCATCGCGGGCGCCTCTCCGGCGAAAAATTCGCAGGCAGCGTCGACGGTCAGATCCAAGACTTCGGCGATGTTCCGGCCCTGCCAGGTGATTTCCAGCGTCTGTGGGCGGTAGCGCGTGCCGTGGCACGCCGAGCACGGCGCGTAGACGCTTGGCAGGAAGAGCAGCTCCACGCTGACAAAGCCCTCGCCTTCACACGTCGGACAGCGGCCCTGGGCCACGTTGAACGAGAAGCGGCCGGCCGTGTAGCGCCGCTTGCGCGCGGCGGGCGTCGCGGCGAACAGCTTGCGCACGTGGTCGAACAGTCCGGTGTACGTGGCGAGGTTCGAGCGAGGCGTGCGCCCGATGGGCTTCTGGTCCACACGCACCAGCCGGCGCACCGCCTCCATGCCGCCAGCGATGCGGCCCTCGGTCGGTGTGTCGGTGACGGCGAACAGCGGGTCGCGCTCGTCGTCGGCGTCGCCGTCGTCGGTACGTCCCAGATGCCGGTTCACGAGTTCGGGCAGCGCCTGACTGATCAGGCTCGACTTGCCGGAACCCGACACGCCGGTCACCGCCGTGAAGCAGCCCAGCGGGATTTCCGCATCCACGCGGCGCAGGTTGTTGCGCGAGACATGAGCCAGCTTGAGCCACCCGGCCGGTTCGCGCGGCACACGATGCTGCCGCGGCGGAGCGTCGAACAGGTAGGCCGCGGTGCGCGACGCCGTGATCCCCGCCAGGCCGTCGGGCGGCCCGCTGTAGAGCACGCGCCCGCCATGTTCCCCGGCGGCAGGGCCGACATCGACGATCCAGTCTGCCTGGCGCATGGTCTGCGTATCGTGCTCGACGACAAACAGCGAGTTGCCGGCGGCCTTCAGGCGACGCAATGCCACGAGCAGCGCCTCGCCATCGGCGGGATGCAGCCCGGCCGACGGTTCATCGAGGACGTAAACCACGCCGAACAGTTGCGACGAGATCTGCGTAGCCAGTCGTAGCCGCTGCAGTTCGCCTGATGACAGCGTTGGCGTGCTGCGATCGAGCGACAGATAGCCCAGGCCCAGATCGATCAGCGTGGATAACCGTTCCATCAGTTCCTCGGCAATGCGTTGCGAGGCCAGTCGCTTCTCGTCGGACAGGTTTGGCGTGCGCCGCACATCGGGGGCCGCCTTGTGCGCCGACCCGCCCGCCGCCACGCGCCGCGCCGTGTCCGCGCGCGCTGCCTTGCGGCTGAGTACGGCGACGGCGCCAGCCGGGCCGGGCGGATCGCCGTGCGCGATCGGACGCATGATCTCGGCCACGCGGGCGAGCGGCAGGTGCGTGAATTCGCCGATGTCCAGCCCGGCGAACGTCACCGACAGCGCGGCCTTCTTCAGCCGCTTGCCGTGGCATGCCGGGCAATCGCGCCCGATCATGTATTGCGCCACGCGCTTCTTCATCAACGCACTCTGCGTGGTGGCGAAGGTCTGCAGCACATAGCGCCGCGCGCCGGTGAACGTACCCTGATAGCTTGGCTCCAGCTTGCGCTTGAGTGCCGCGCGCACTTCGCTCGGCGTGAAGCCGGCATAGACCGGCACGGTGGGCTGGTCCTCGGTAAAGAGGATCCAGTCGCGGTCCTTCTTCGGCAGGTCGCGCCAGGGCGTGTCGACGTCGTAGCCGAGCGTGACGAGGATGTCGCGCAGGTTCTGCCCATGCCAGGCCGGTGGCCAGGCGGCCACGGCACGTTCGCGGATGGTCAGGGAATCGTCGGGCACCATCGACCGCTCGGTGACATCGTAGATGCGTCCGAGCCCATGGCACGTCGGGCAGGCGCCCTCCACGGTGTTCGGCGAAAAGTCCTCGGCATAGAGCATCGGCTGGCGCGCTGGATAGGTGCCGGCGCGCGAGTAAAGCATCCGTACCAGGCTCGACAGCGTGGTGACGCTGCCCACGGTAGATCGTGCGTTCGGCGTGCCGCGCTGCTGCTGCAGCGCCACGGCGGGCGGCAGGCCCTCGATGCTGTCGACCTCGGGCACGCCCACCTGGTCGATCAGCCGCCTCGCATATGGCGCGACGGATTCGAAATAGCGCCGCTGCGCCTCGGCGTAGAGCGTGCCGAACGCGAGCGACGACTTGCCGGAACCGGACACCCCGGTGAACACCACCAGCGCGTTGCGCGGGATGTCGACATCCACATTCTTGAGGTTGTGCTCGCGCGCACCGCGCACGCGGACGAAGTTGTCCACCTCGACTGACGCGGGCGCCGTCGCCCGGTCATCGATGCCGGAATGCCGGACTGTCCGGAGATCGTCGGTCATCCGCACCTTCGCTTGCATAAATTGCCGCTCGAACCCTGTACATCCGGCTACTTGCGACGGCGTTGGCTTGTGCGCTTGCGCGCGGGTTTGGGCGGCGTCAGCGCGGCAAGCCACGCGTCGGTTGCCGCCTTCGTGACGGCCGCGGCCGCCGTGGCCGTCTGGCGCCCGCCCTCGGACAGTGCGTGTCCCCGCGCCGCCCCAATCACGCCGTTGGCGCCGCTGAGCCACAGGCTCAGCCACGGATTCTTCTTGAGCCAAGGGTTTTTCATCGCAGGTTCCTTTTGAACGATGTCGAACTGCTATCGAAAAAGGGCAGCAGGAAGCATGCCACGGACGGACGGTACGGTGGGGAGAGTGGAGTTCGCCGCACTGTCCAATACGGGCACCGGCGGCATGACCTGTCGGGGGACACGACCCGGGAATGAAGATTGCGAACAGACAAGCTGTCCAAGCTAAGACGGCGCCACATGATCGCTTTCAAGGGCAGTTCGAATACCAGTCAATCGAGGGCCCAATGACAGTCCGCATCGGCATATCGGGTTGGCGCTATGCGGGGTGGCGGGGCGTGTTCTACCCGCCCAAGCTTCCCCAGCGCCTTGAGCTGGAGCATGCGTCTCGCCGGGTGGATACCATCGAAATCAACGGTTCCCATTATTCGCTGCAGTCGATCGAGAGCTGGCAGGCCTGGCACGATGCGGTGCCCGACGATTTTGTGTTCGCGGTAAAGGGCCCGCGATATTTGACGCACCTGCTGCGCTTCCGCGATGAGAAAGCCGTGCCGGCCATGGCGAATTTCTATGCGTCCGGGGTGCTGGCGCTGCGTCGCAAGCTGGGACCCTTCCTTTGGCAGTTTCCGCCCAACTTCCGGTTCGATGCCGAGCGGTTCGACCGATTCCTGTCGCTCTTGCCCAAAAGTTCGCGCGAAGCGCGGGCGCTGGCGGACCAGCACGATACCCGCGTCAAGTCGCCGTGGTATGGCACCAAGGGAAACAGTCGCCTTCGACACGCGGTGGAGGTGCGCCACGACAGCTTCTGTACCGCGGAGTTTCCCGCGCTGCTGCGCGAGCACCGGGTGGCATTGGTGGTGTCGCACGCCATTGCGGACTGGCCCTACGCGGAAGACGTGACCAGCGATTTCATCTACATGCGCCTGCACGGCGCCGATGCGCTCTACAGCGGCGCCTATCCCGATGCATCGCTGGACCGCTGGGCGGCACGCATTTACGCCTGGGCACATGGGCGGGAGCCTGCCGACGCGGTCCGCATCGCACCACAGCCGCCGCGACGGGCCACCCGACGCGATGTGTACTGCTATTTCGACAACGACAAGAAGGTCAACGCGCCTTTCGACGCCCAGCGGCTGCGCGAGCGCGTCATCCCCTGATCGATCGGCGCCGAGGAACCACAAGACGTTGCCGGCATGTGGTCCTGAGCCAAAAAGCAAACCGTTTGCTGCCACTCATGCATCGTCCGTCCGGACGTTCGCCGCCGACGCGTCCACGCGCTTGCGTCCGTCGTCGATGCATTGTTCGGTGGCCATGGCGGAGTTCTCGAAGTAAATGCCTTCGGGCGAGTCGAATTCCTCTGTCGTCGACTCGCCGGATCGTTCGATCTCGCCGTGATAGCGATACTGGAAGCCAGTCTTTCCGCCACCGACTTCCACGGCATAAGCAGTAATGGCCGCGTCGCGATAGATGATCGTCTTCATCGCTTGTACGGCGGTTAGTCGTCGCCGACTTTCTTCTTCAGATCGCGGGCCATCTGCAGATGGCCTTCCAGGTCGGGCAGATGCCTGGCGGCAAACGCCTTGACGTCGGCGTCTTTCGCGGTGTTTGACGCCTCGCGGAATGTCTTCACGGCGCTTTCGTGCGCGGCTACGCCGATGCGGCTAGCGTACATCTTGTCGAATTTGGCGCCGCTCAGCGCGCTCAGGGCCTTGATCTCGCTCTTTTGAGCTGGGGAAGCGTCCTTCGGCGTCGTGACGCCTTTTCTGGCGGCCAGGGCATCCAGTTCAGACCCCACCTTGCCATGGTCCTGGATCATCCTCTCGGCGAACGATTTGACATCCGCGTTCTGACTTTTTTGCTGAGCGAGCTTGCTGGCCTCGATTTCCGCGTGGCCCGCGTGCGCGGCATCTTCCATGAATTTGCTGTCGCTGTGGGCCGGCCGCGATGTCCCGGCCGAAACGCCCCCTGTAGTGCTTTTCGTGTTGTCGGGCGTGACATTGCCGGTGGTGCCCGAGGCCGGCGACAGGCTGGAACCTTGCGCCACGGCCGCCGACGACCAAACCAATACGCTGGCAATGGCGACCAGCGGACGCCAGAAGTGACTTTGCATGAGAGCCTCCGTTTCAGTGTCCCCGGGCCAGGATTTACTTTGGACCGTGGCGTTGTTTGGCGCCGCCACCCGCGCCGTGCGTCTTGCCGGCCTTCACATGGCTCGCGGCATGGTGGCCGCTAGCCGGCTTCCTGCTCGGTGTCGTCGCGGCCTTGCCCGACTTGTCCTCGGCCCGGACGTCCTGCTCCGAGCGGTTTGATGGTGACGCGGTCTTGGTCATGATCGAATACTCCTTTTGCTACAGGGGTCGCTCCGAAGTACGGGCGGGCCGCCCACCGACGTGACGATGCTCGGCGGCGCGGGCGGCCGGTCGGCGCTACTCAAGCCGGCTGGCCCGTGAGTTCGGCCTTGCGCGCTTCGAGTTTTTGCGCCACATCCTGGAGATCGACCTTGGCACGGATCACGGCCTGGAAGAGTTCGTTCTCTTCTTCCGCGACGTGGTGGCCCACGTACTCCGTCAATACGGTGTAGTGCGCCTCCAGCATCTCGCTGTTGCCGGCCTCGATCTTGGCAATCAGGTCCTTCGCCACGGCGTGTTCGACCTTGGCCTCGTCGAGCATGTCGTCGATCTTGTCGCTGGCGCCGCGCAGGGCAGGGTAGAAGATTTCTTCCTCGATCTGCGCATGGACTGTCAATTGCTGGCAGGTCTCGGCCGCGATCGACTGCTTCTCGGCGTCGTCCTTGGCGTCCTGAAATGCCTTGAAGAGCTTCTTGACGCTGCGGTGATCGTCCACCAGCAGGGAGAGCGCGGCGCGCTGTTCGGCGGGTACTTTGGATTTGTCCATGATGTCTCGTGCTGTGGGGTGATTGGAGGGCGGCCGAACCGCCGGCCGTCCCGCGAGGCTCCTGCAAGACGCATTCCAGCCGCCGCAACGCCGCCAGATGGCAGATGGGCGCTGCCATAGGGACCCGCGCTCCGCTGGAATTTGTCGGCCGCGCCGCCATAAACGCCACGAATTGAAAGAATGCCAGTCGGTCGCCGCGCCGGGAGATGTCGCGTAACGCGTTGAGCGGGGCGCTTCGTCGATGCATCGCTGGCGCAGTGGCATCCGATGGTGCAGTGCAAAAAATCAGACGGTCACCGACACGGAAAGCGGCGCCGGGGCGCTAAGGTGCCGCCATGCAGTCGTGAAGCTTGGGCCCGGTCCATCTCCAGTGGCGGGCTTCTTTTTTTGTCAGCCCAAGAGGGCTGTCACGCCAAGAATGATCACCGTCAGCCACATGACGCCCGTGGCGCACCACGCCAGGCGATGTACCCACAGCGAGGGCGCAAACGGACCCACTACGCGGGGGTCGCGGGACATCAACTGCAGCATGATCATCGCGGGAGCGGCGGCGATACCGTTGAGGACGGCGCTCCATACCAGCATCCTGGCCGGCTCGATCGGCGCGAAGCAGAGCGTTGCGCCGATGAACATCGAAACCGCGATCACCGCATAGAAGTGCCTGGCCGACAGCGGCTTTTCTTCGAGGCTGCGCCGCCAGCGCATCGCCTCGGCCGCGGCGTAGCCGACGGACCCGGCCAGCACCGGCACGGCAAGAAGCCCCGTGCCGACGATGCCAAGTGCGAAGAGGAGTACGGCCCATTTGCCTGCAACGGGCTCCAGCGCCTTGGCGGCGTCGACGGATGAAGCGATATCGAGCACACCGTGCGCGTGCAGGGCGTAGGAGGCGGTCAGCATGATGCAGAGCGCAATCACCGCCGAGACGACCATGCCGGTAATCGTGTCGACGTTGATGCGGCGAAGCTCCTGCTTCGCCTGCTCCGGAGCATCGCGTAAAGGAAGGGCCGTGCGGTCCGCTTCGAGTTCCTCGACCTCCGATGCCGCCTGCCAGACAAAGAGGTAGGGACTGATGGTGGTGCCGAAGACCGCGACCAGCACCAGCAGGTACTCGCGTGAGAGATGGACGTGCGGCAGGACGAGGGACACCGCCGCGTCGCGCCAGTCCACCTTGAGCATGAACATCGCGATAACGTAGACGAGCAGGGACAGGCTTAGCCAACGTAGATAACTGGCGTAACGTCGATAAGGGATAAAGAGCTGGAGGAGGAGGGAGGCGCCGGAAAGGACCAGCGTGTAGATCCAGCGAGGTCCGCCAGCGACAAGCGCCAGCGCGTCTCCCATCGCAGCCAGATCGGCACCGATGTTCAACGTGTTTGCCAGGACCAGCAGCACCACGAACCCGTAAGCCAGCTTCTGCGACTTGTGCCGGCGGACGTTCGCAACGATGCCGCTGCCCGAGATCCTCCCTAGCCGTGCACAGACAAGCTGGATCGCAATCATCAGCGGCAACGACAACAGCAGGCTCCACAGCAATCCGTTGCCGAACTGGGCGCCGGCTTGCGCATAGGTGACGATGCCGCTGGGGTCGTCATCGGCCGCGCCGGTCACAAGACCGGGCCCCATCAACTTGTACCACGGGTCGCCACCGCCGGCTTCCGGATCGTCGGCGGCTGAATGACGGCCATCTTCGGGCGTGTGCGCTTGCATGGTGTGTCTCCCTGTACGGTCGGCCTGTGGTGCCAGGTTCGAGGCGACATGCACGCAAAGCCTGGACCGTTCCAGACCAAGGGATACGTGGTTGCGTGGTATGCCGATGTCGGACGGGCGCTGAAGCGGATGCCGGACTGCGGCGCTATGGATTCTCGCGGGCGGACTGCTCGGTGGCGCATGGAAGCATCGAGACGCCGGGCGCGCCAGTCGTGCGTGGTACGCAATTTGCAGCGGTGCGGCATCGGGCGCGTCCAGCGGTGAAGTCCCCATGCGCTGCGCCCCGCTTCAAGAGGTAATGCGGAGACTTCATGGAAATCCGTACCGAATCGCCCCAGCCCTGTGCCGCCGTATTTTCCGTCCTCGCCCAGAAATGTCCCCTAGGCTCTCGCCCGCTTTGATGCGGGTGCTACGCCACCGTTTTGGTGTCACACACTTGCGCCCTGGCCAGGCAGAAGTACTGGCCAGCGTGCTGCAGGGGCGCGACACCGTCGCCGTCATGCCGACCGGCAGCGGCAAGTCGCTGTGCTTTCAGCTGCCGGCGCTGATGCGCGACGGGCTGACCGTGGTGGTGTCGCCACTGATTGCGCTGATGCAGGATCAGGCGACGAAGCTCGGCGCGCTCGATCTGGCGCCTGCCGTCCTCAATAGCGCGGTAGGCGACGCGGCGCTCGAAGATCTCGCCCAGCGCCACGAGCGCATCCTGTTGACGACGCCGGAGCAACTGGAAAATCCGGAAGTACTGGATGTCCTGCGCCGCAATCGGATAGCCCTCTTTGTCGTGGACGAAGCGCACTGCATTTCCCAATGGGGCCATGACTTCCGGCCCGCCTACCTGGGGTTGCGAGACGCCGCTTCCGCGTTGTCTCGTCCGCCGGTGCTGGCGCTGACCGCCACAGCCACGGAAGCGGTCATTGACGACATAGCCCGGGAACTCGGCATGCGTGATCCGCGCGTCGTGCGCGCACCCCTGTTCCGGCCGAACCTGGCCTACGCGGTCGAGCACGTGTCCGGGGACGCCGCCCGGTTTGACGCCGTCAGGCGCCTCGTTTCCGCGCAAACGGGCGCGGGCATCGTCTATACGGCGACGGTCGCCGTGGCCGAAAGGTTGCACGGCGCCTTGCAGGAGAGCGGGAGTCGCGTGGCGCTCTATCACGGGCGCCTGGCGGCGACCCAAAGGCGTGACGCGCAGGACGCTTTCATGTCCGGCGAAACGGACGTGATGGTCGCCACCAACGCGTTCGGCATGGGCATCGACAAACCCGACGTGCGGTTCATCGTGCACGCCCAGTCGCCGGGCAGCCTCGATGCTTACTATCAGGAATCCGGCAGGGCGGGGCGAGATGGCGATCTTGCGCGCTGCACGCTGGTATTCGATGAAAAGGACAAGCGGATTCACCAGTTCTTCCTGGCTGGCCGATATCCGTCCGCAGCGGATCTGCGCCGGATGGCGGCGATGGTCCGCGAGACGCCGATGGACATGCCGTCGCTGCGTGCGGCACTGAACGATATCGGCGTACGGCGCCTGCAGGCGGGCATGCGGATGCTGCGCGAATTTGGCATCGTGCAGCGCGATGGCCGTGGCCGGTTTTCACTGCGCGACCGCGATGAGGCCGGTGTCGAGCAGATCGCCGATTGCTACGCGGCCCGCAGTCGGGAGGACCGCGAAACCCTGCAGGCCATGCTCGATTACGCGCGGAGCGGCGGTTGCCGATGGGCGACGTTGCTTGCGTACTACGGGGAAACGGATGGCCCGGAACGCTGCGGCATTTGCGATAGCTGCCGGCGCATGGCCGAGGTGGCCTTGCATCCCGCCAGCGACTCCGCGCGTCCACCGGCAGCGTCGCCGGCGTTGCCTTTCGCAAAGGGAGACGCCGTCCGGGCACGCCGGTTCGGTGAGGGCGTGGTCGTCGACATCTCGGAAGAATGGGTCGACGTTCGGTTTCCGGACGACAGCGTACGGCGCTTCCTGCCGCGATTCTTGCGGCGCAAACGCGAGCGCGCGGCATCGCGTTCCCGCAGCATGCCCGTGCAAGGTGTTCCGGAACCAGGCGGATAGCTGAGTCCGGGACACAGGCAGACGGCCGGCCGGTCGCGCTGTGTGGATTTCAGGACACTTGCCGCGCCTCGTGAGCGCGGAATCGGCGTTGATTAGCCAGTCACGCTTCTTGCGTCGCTCAGAGGTTTCGGCGCGATTTGGGCGCAGTGTCAGGCTGGACCCGATGCTCAAGCGCCGGAGGAACTTGCCACAGGAGATAGTCACCATGAATGAATATCAACAGCACACCAGGACGGCTCCAAAGGGCTACACGCGACCGGACGAGAGCATTCGCGAGGAGCTTTGCCGGAAGCTGGCGTACAGCGATGCCGTGGATGTGCGCGAGGTCGAGGTCAGGGTAGATGGGGGCGTCGTGGAACTGACCGGATCGGTCCAGGACCGGCGCCAGAAGCGGTGGATCGAGGAATTGGCCGCCCAGGTGTCCGGCGTGCGGGATGTATTGAACCGGATACGGACAGCGCAACGCAGTGCCGGCGGAAGGGCGGACGGGCATATCAGCGGCATCAGCCATGCCAGCCCAGCCACCGGCTCTTCGGCCAGCAGTTATGGCGGCGGCGTCGAGCGGGGGAATGCGGATGAATTTCCGAAGGGGCGTGATACGTATGGAGGTACGACCAACCCCATGAAATCCGTGACATGAACCCAGGCAGTGGCGCACCCCGCGGCCGCGCGAATCTACAACGTCTCCCGTCGCGAGTTGCAAGGTCCGTCGCGGCCGCGCCGCCCATGCCGCACATCGGACCTGTGTCGCAGCAGCGCTGTCGGGGGTGAGCGGCCGGGTACGGTCCATGCGAGATGGAACCCGACGGCGCCTCCGGGTGCCGTCCTTATCGTCTCCTCTCCTTTCGCCCGCGTTCGCGCGGGCTTTTTGTTGCCCATCCCGCGCGACTGTCCGGAATGCTTGCCTTCCCTAATGCCCCGGCGCCCTGGCGATGGCGTAATTTCAAAATGAAAAGGAGCGAATTGCCAACGTTCCGGACACATCATGAAAAACTTCAAAAGCGCCTTGCTCATCCACCGATACATTGGCGAACTGGAAGGCCAGATATCGGCGCAGGAGCGCCGCATCCTGGCGCGCCAGCAGGCCGGATTGCCCGATCCCGAGGCCGAGCGTCAGCTCACCACGCTGCGCGGTTCGTTGGAGGCGCTGCGCTTGCGCGCGCGGAGTATTCCAGGAGGACGTTGAAATGTTCGCCGATCGTCCGCGGTTTTTCAGCGATGTGGTGCTCGACGTGACGCTATATCGGGGGGCGCGCCGCGCGCTGCTGGTGCGCGCCGGACTCGAACTGGAAAACCTGCCCGCGCATGTCCTGAAGTGGCTGGGCGAGATCCAGTCCACGGAGAAAACGGAGTTCTCCGAAACCACCTTGATGGTTGGCATCTCGGCGCCGGCGGTCATGTACGACCTGCTCATCCACGGCTTCTACCTGATGGAGGAAGCCGCGATCGATCCGGCGCGCAAGCCGTAGCCGCCCCGCTCGCGCATTCCATCCGCGCGGCGGCCGTGGACCGCTACATGGTCATGACGACCTTTACGCACCCGTCCTGCTTGTCGCGGAACGTCTTGTACATGTCGGGGCCGTTTTCCAGCGCCACGCGGTGCGTGATGATGAATCTAGGGTCGATCTGACCATCGAGGATGCGCTGGAGCAGGTCGTCGGTCCAGCGATTCACATGGGTCTGTCCCGTGCGGATCGTGAGCCCCTTGTTCATGAGGGCGCCCATGGGGATTTTGTCGACCAGGCCGCCATAAACGCCAGGAATTGAAAGAATGCCAGCCGGCCGGCACACGTATATCATTTCGCGCAGCACATGCGGCCGATCGGATTCCAGCATGACCGCCTGCTTGATGCGGTCGTAGACGGAATCGAGCGACGCCGTGGCGTGGGCTTCCAGGCCGACCGCGTCGATGCACTTGTCCGGCCCCTTGCCGTTGGTCAGTTCATTGAGCGCCTCCACAACGTTGACCGCATCGAAATTCAGCGGCGAGGCGCCGAGCTGCTGGGCCATGGCGAGGCGCTCCACGACGTTGTCGATGGCGAGAATCCGTTGGGCGCCCATGATCTTTGCGCTCAGGATCGCGAACTGGCCCACCGGGCCGGCGCCCCACACGGCAACGACGTCGTCAGGCTGGATGTCGCACGCGGCCGCCGCCTGCCAGCCGGTGGGCAGGATGTCCCCGAGGAACAGCACCGATTCGTCGCTGATGCCCTCGGGTATCTTGACCGGGGCAACGTCGGCATACGGCACGCGGACGAATTCGGCCTGCCCGCCCGCATAGCCGCCTGTCAGGTGGGTGTAGCCGAACAGGCCGGCCGTGGTGTGGCCGAAGACCTTGTCGGCCGTGGCCTTGTTGCGGTTGGTTCGTTCGCAGACCGAGAAATTGCCCCGGCGGCACTGATCGCATTCGCCGCAGATGATGGTGAAGGGAACCACCACGCGGTCTCCCACTTTCAGGCGCCGGTTCTCCGCGCCGACCTCGACGACCTCGCCCATGAACTCGTGGCCCATGATGTCGCCCTTTTCCATGCCGGGCACGAAGCCGTCGAACAGGTGAAGGTCCGAGCCGCAAATGGCGCAACTGCTGACCTTGATGATGGCGTCGCGCGGATGCTCGATGCTCGGGTCGGGGACGGTGTCACAGCGGATGTCGTGCTTTCCATGCCAGCAAAGGGCTTTCATGTTTCGCTCCAGGCAATGTGGGATCGGCAGGGACAGCCCTCGTGGCCGGCCCCGGATGAGGTCGCGGCATGCATCGAATGTGCCCGGCGAGTCTGGCGAGCCCCGCCAGTACGCGAGAGGCAAAGGGAGGTCCGCGGGCACGCTATTTGCACTGTCCGGGGGATCATTCGCCGAATCACGGAGATGTCATGCCAACCATAGTTGCCGGATTTGCCGAGAGCGCCGCGGCCGGGGCTGCGTGCCAGGCGCTTGTCGAGACGTACCCGGAGTTCAAGGTTGCCTTGCGGCTGGCTGCCGAGAGTGAAAAGGAAGCGGGTGGCGAGGGCTTTCTGGCGGAGCTCCGGAGCCTGATGGTGGAAATCGTCGGGGTGCAGAGCGCCGACGGTGCCGAGCAGCCGGACGGATGCGCGGCACGATTGATCGTGTCCGATGTGCCGGTCACGCAACTGGACGGCGCAAAGGCGCTGCTGTCCAGGCACAGCGCCGTCTTTATCGGCGAACTCGCCGACGGGGGGCCACGCGAAGGAGCGCCCCATGAAACACGGTAAGACAGAAGCCAATCCCACCGGATCCGCCGGCGGGTGGGGATCGCTCAAGGCCGTGGCAAGGATCCTCGTGCACGAGCATGTGCCGGTCCGGGCGAGCCAGGCGCTGGCGCACCAGAACAAGCCGGACGGCTTCATGTGCGTCAGCTGTTCCTGGGCGAAGCCGAGGGATCCACACGCCTTCGAGTTTTGCGAAAACGGTGCCAAGGCGACTGCGTGGGATTTGACTGCCCGCAGCATCGCGGCCGATTTTTTCGAGCGTCACACCGTCGCGGAACTGGAACAATGGCATGACCACGACCTGGAGGATGCCGGCCGCGTAACCGTGCCGCTGCGCTGGGACGCGAGCACCGACAAATACGTCCAGGTAACGTGGGCGCAGGCGTTCGATGAAATCGGGCGGGAACTTCGCGCGATGGATCCGAAGTCCGTGGTGTTCTATACCTCCGGGCGGGCATCGCTGGAGACTGCGTACATGTACCAGCTGTTTGCGCGCATGTATGGCACCAACAATATGCCGGACAGTTCGAACATGTGCCATGAAAGCACGTCGGTCGGGCTGAAGGCGTCCATCGGCGTTGGCGTGGGCACCATCACGCTGGATGACTTCGAAAAAACCGACCTGATGTTCTTTTTCGGGCAGAACGTCGGGACGAACAGCCCCCGCATGCTCCACCCGTTGCAGGACGCGCGCAAGCGGGGCGTCCCGATCATCACCTTCAATCCGATTCGCGAGCCGGGCCTCGTGAGCTTCGTCAACCCGCAATCCCCAGCCGAGATGCTGACGCCGGGCGCCACGCAGATCAGCACGCAGTACCACCAGGTGAAGGCCGGCGGAGACACGGCCGCCATCATGGGCATCTGCAAGGCCCTCCTGGAAGCCGATGCCGACGCCATCCTGAATGGCGGCACCGGCCTGCTGGACCGCGACTTCATTGCGCAGCACACGACAGGATTCGACGCGTTCAGCGACTGCGTGCAGGCGACGGCGTGGGAAGACATTACGCGCGTGAGCGGTCTGACCCGCGCAGCCCTCACCGAGGCGGCAGTGGCGTATGGCAATGCCAAGGCTGTCATCGCGCATTTCGGGATGGGGCTGACGCAGCATCGGCATGGCGTACAGAACGTGCGCATGGTCGCGAACCTGCTGATGCTGCGCGGGAACCTGGGCAAGCCGGGCGCCGGTGCGTCGCCGATCCGGGGGCACTCGAACGTGCAGGGACAGCGTACCGTCGGCATCACCGAGAAGCCCGAACTGGCCCCGCTCGACAAACTTGCATCGCAGTACGGCTTCGAGCCGCCGCGCGAGAAGGGTCTGGATACCGTTGGCGCGTGCCGGGGCATCATCGATGGCAGCGTTCAGGCCGTGGTGCAGCTGGGCGGCAATCTGGTGCGGTCGGTGCCCGACCGCTACGTGGTCGAGCCTGCCTGGCGCAAGCTGCGCCTGACGGTGGGCATCACCACGAAGCTGAATCGGAGCCACCTCGTCCATGGGGCGATTTCCTATGTACTGCCATGCCTGAGCCGTATCGAGATCGACCAGCGTGCCCAGGGCGCCCAGTCGGTATCGATGGAGGACAGCACGGGATGTTTCCACGGCTCGCGGGGTGTGGCCGAGCCGGCCGGCCCGGAGCTGCTGTCCGAGCCGCAGATCGTCGCGGGCATCGCCAGGTCGGTGCTCGGGTCGGCCAGTCGTGTCGACTGGAGTGCGTGGGCGAATGATTACGCGCTGGTCCGGGACGCCATCGAGCAGACTTATCCGGACATCTTCCGCGGGCTCAACGAACGCATGTGGGAGCCCGGCGGCTTTCATCGGCCGATGCCCGTGGCCCAGCGGCAATGGAAGACGAAAAGCGGCAAGGCCGAGTTCTTTACGCCTGAGTCCCTGATCGAAGACCCGGACGCTCCCGAGACGGGCGCAGACACACTGCGGCTGTTCACGCTGCGCAGCGACAACCAGTTCAATACCACGATCTATTCGCTCGATGACCGGTTCCGGGGCATCAAGGGCACGCGAATGGTGGTGCTGATGAACGAGGGCGACATGGAGCGCCTTGGGCTGTCGGCGGGGCAGTCCGTCAGCCTGGAAGCCGTGACGACGGACGGCGTGGCCCGGCGCGTGGACGGCTTCGAACTGGTGCCTTTCGATATCCCTGCCGGATGCGTGGCGGGCTATTTCCCCGAGTGCAATCCGCTCCTGCCGCTTTGGCATCATGCCGAGGAAAGCCACGTCCCGGCGGCCAAGTCCATTCCGGTGCGGATTCGCCGTGTGACGGCCGACTGACGGCCGACTGACGGCCGCCATCCCGCCATGGACCCCCGGCCTGGCCCATCACGCGGGTCGGGCCAGCGATTTTGAATGATCCGGCGGGATCTCGGTGGCGACTGCAAATGAAATGCTGATCCGGCACGCGCTGTCCTATGCGCGACGGATGGGTCCTGTCCATTTCTCTTAAATCCGTCGATCAAAACATTCAACATGGGGCCGTCATGGGGCGGGCGCGTCTTGCGATATGCTCGTCCGGCGATTGTCATGCCCGCAATGATCCACATGGCGGGTATGCAGAATTCAACGGAGAATTTCGCATGGCACGTTCCAGGATGATGCTGTTCACGCTGCTGGTAGCGGCATCGACCGCCAGCTTGGCCCAAGGCGCCGGGGGGTATGTATTCGAGCGCGGCTATCCGACTGCGCAGACCACACAGGCCGCGCGCAACGATGCGGACTTCCAGCGCGCCATGACGGCGTATCGGTTCTGGTATCCGACCGTCTCGGTGGAAGGCATCTTCAACGGCAACCGCGAGCTGGGGATCAAGGATGGAGAGTCGTGGGGCATGGCGGCGGCAGGCCCGCGGCAGGTTGGCTTCACCCTGAACTCCGATACGCCCTATGCTTCGGCCGTGATCGATCTGAGCCAGGGGCCGGTCGTCATCGACCTTCCGCCCGGCCCCTATATCGGCCTGGTCGACGATCACAACCAGGGTTGGGTGCAGGACCTGGGTATTCCGGGGCCGGATGCCGGCAAGGGCGGCAAGCACCTGGTGGTGCCGGCCGGCTACAAGGGAAAGATTCCCAAGGGCTACCACGTTGGCACGTCACCGTCAGTCAAGAACCTGTTCGCCGTGCGCGCGCTGCCGGTCGGCGGAGACCTGCCACGCGCGCTCAACGCCTTGCGCGCGATCAAGATCTATCCGCTGTCGTCGGCGGCGAGTCCGGTGCCGCTGAAGCTGGTCGATACCACCGAACAGCGCATGGACAGCTCGTCGCTGCGCTGGGAAGGCAATCTCCAGTTCTGGCAGGTGTTGCAGAAGATCATCGACGAGGAACGGATCGTGCCGCAATTCCTGCCCATGTACGGCTTGCTGGCCGAACTGGGGATCGAGAAAGGCAAGCCGTTCAATCCCGATGCGCGCATGAAGGACATCCTGGAGCGCGCGGCCAGGGCCGGGCGCGACCAGATGCTGGTGTCGGCCTTCGACAGCGCCCGTCCTGACCGGGTGAACTGGCCTGACCGGAAATGGGAGTGGGTGGGCCTGACGCCCGGCAGCGCGCAGTTCGAGACGCCGGCAGGCATGGATCTGGAATCGCGCGACCGCTGGTTTGCGCAGGCCATCGTCACGTCACCCGCCATGTTCCGGCGCAGCGCCGGCGCCGGTTCGCTGTACTGGATGGCCGTGCGCGACGGCACCGGGGCATTCCTCGAAGGCGGCAAGCACTACAAGCTGACCTTGCCCCAGCCGGTGCCGGGCAAGCTGTTCTGGTCGGTCACGATCTACGACGCCGAAACCCGCTCGCAGGTGCAGACCGACCAGGACAAGGCAGCCCTGCGCTCGCTGTTCGAACTCAAGGGCGTGCCGACCAATGCCCCGCTGGATCTCTACGTTGGCCCGACGGCGCCGGCAGGCAAGGAAAATCGCTGGATCAAGACCACCCCGGGCAAGGGATGGTTTGCCTACATCCGCATCTATGGCCCGGAGCCGGCGGCATTCGACAAGAGCTGGAAACCGGGCGATTTCGAACCGGTAAAGTGAGACGGTCGCCGCCGCAGACCAAGAGGAACGGCCGGTGGGCGGCGACGCCGGCCGTCCCGCCGGCAGCCGCAGGGGGCTTGCCTAGCGCCGCCCACCCCGGCCGCCGCCGCCGAATCCACGCCCGCCGCCACCGCCTCCGCCCCGGAAGCCGCCGGCATTCCCACGATTCGAGCCTGAGCCGAGGCTCGCATTGCCGCGGTTCATGTCGCGTTGCATCTCGCCACGACCATTGCCGACCCCGTTGAACCCGCTGTCACGACCCGCAGAGCCGTCGCGACCCCGGAATCCGTTGCGGGTTTCCGCGCCGGGCGAACTACGTCCAAACTTCTCGCGCGACGCGCTATCGCGGTAGGCCACGCCCTGGCGATGGCGTGCGTCATGCTGCCAGCGGTCTCCGCTCAGCCTGCTGGAATCGAAGTTGCGATCGATGTTGCGGGCCTTGTGATGTTCGACGTGGACGTTGTTGTTGTTCCAGTCGCAATTGCCGAAGATCGCCGCCGCCGTGATCAGCCCCACGCCGAACGCGATGCCAGAGCCGTAGCCGGGATAGTAGGCGGGGTAGGGCGGCCAGTAGTAGTACGGATATGCGGGATAAGCCCACGGGCCGTACACGACGCCAGGGTCGTACGCCGGCACGTAGATGGTTTGCGGGTTGGCGGGCTCGATGATCACGACGCTCTGGCCCGCCGCCGTGGTCTGCGTGGTGACCGTTTGCTGGGCATTCGATTGCAGGTTGCCGGCCTGCCGTGCCTTCGCACGCAGCCGCTGGATGGCATCGAAGACATCCTTCTGCTGCGCCAGGAAGGCATCGCCCAGATTCTGCGTCCAGTCGATCTTGTCGTTCATCGGCTCCAGCACCTGCGGAAAGGCCAGCATCGACTTGACGCTGGCGTCCCACGGCTCGCTTTGCGCGGCCTGGATGGCGGCGTCGCCTTTCAGGTCCGGACGGGCTTTCAGCCAGCGGGCGGCCAGGACGATTTCCATGGGGTAGGTGGAAGCCATCAGCACCTGCGAGAGCAAGGTGTCCGGATACAGCGCGATCGGGGCTACCAGTGCCTCGATCTCCTCGGGCTTGTAGGCGACGCCGGCCGGCTTCTGCACGGCCGCCAGACGTGCCTGATCCAGTGACTGTGCCTGTGCAGCCGCCGGTGATTGCGCGGCGGCCGGGGCGCCCTTGGATGGTGGATTCGTCTGGCACCCCGCCAGCATCAGCGCGACGCAGCCCGTCGCGATGGCCATGCGCTTCATGGGGCTACCCGCCTCCAGCCCGGAGCTGGATCGAATGTCTGGATGCCGGATGCCTTCATGGCGGTTTGCGGGCCGAGATTGCGTTCGTAGACGACGCCGAGGTGGTTCACCATGAACGTCATCACGCCGGTGTCGCCATAGCGCACGGGCCAGGCGATCACCGCGAAGCCGCCGAAGAGCTTGCCGTCCACCACGTAGTTCATCGCGCCGGACTGGGCATGCTTGCCCTGTGCCGTGAGCAGCCTGAAGCGGTATCCGTTGTAGCCGTCCTCGCTCTGGTTCGGCCGGCTGGCATCGCTGAAGGCCTCGCCCAGCGGGCTCGGGGGCTCGTTGGGCCCGGTCGGCCAGTACAGGCCGTCGTGCCTGCCGGGCGAACTGGCCAGCTTGCTCGCGTAGACGTGGAGCGTTTCGCCGTCGTGCGTGGTCTCGGCATAGTCGTCCTGGGCGTCCCGGATGGCCAGCAGGGTTTGTATCGCGGCCAGTTCGTTGCGGCCGATGCGGCGCACACGCATTTCCTGCAGGCCGGCCTGGGTGTCGAATTGCCAGCCCGCCGTGCGTTTCACCAGCGGCACGGGCAGGGTCCAGCCGTCGTCGCCCACCACGATGAAAGCATGGCCATTGGCCGTTCGAACGGTGTGGGACACATTCCACGCGCGCACGAACGTCTCGCGGGCCGCGTCGCCCACGGGCGGGACGATGGCCCGGAAGTCGTCGCCGAGCATCTGCGTAAGCGCGGGCTGGTCGTCGGCCAGCACGGCCTGGCCGAACGCCAGCATGCCATCCTGGGCTGTGCCGAAATGCTGCTGGGCAAGCGCCGCCTGGGTCAGCAGGAAAAACAGCGTCGCCAGGCCCCACGAGCGCGGCGCACCCAGGCGCATCCGGAACGGACGCGGCCGCATTGTCATGGCATCGGTCCCTTTGCGCGCGGATGTCATCGTCCCATGCGCCGGTTGTAGGCGTTGTAGATGCGCTGCACCAGATCCGTGGCTTTCGGGTCTGGCGAGGCGAACTGGACATTGAGCGTGCCATCGGATTGCCTGCGGAACGCGGCACTGATCGTGGTGGTTCCCGCATGGCCCGTGATGGAGCCGGCTTGCCGGTCGGCGTTGATGTCGGCCACGCCCTCATCGTGAAACGCACGCACCGCGGCACTGAACGAGCGGTCAAACGTGGTCAGGGGTGCGCTGGCGAGCGTCACCGGAATGATGTTGGCACCGGCCGCGAGCGCGCCGCCCCCGCCCGGCAACAGTGACAGGAGAGCCAGCCCGACAAGGGGCCGCCACTGCCATGATCGTCCTAGCTTGTCCATGACGGCCTTGGTCTGCGCGATGCGGTTGGCGCGAGGGGTTGCCGCTGCCCGGCGTGCCGGCCCCACTTTTGCATGGGGTCTACCCCGCACAGGGTGCGGGGCATCGGCTGGAACGGGCGGCCGCGTTCCCGGCGGCCCGGCCGGACCGCCCGCCACTTCATTTTATGGCCGGGTGGACGGGGCGCAATGGCACTTTGGGGCAACCGCACCCCGCCGCGGGGCGGCGCGCCGGCTACCCCGATGTCATCCGGCCTTCAGTCCCGTGCGGGCCTTGAGCAACTCGCCGGCCAGGTGGGCGTGCTGACGGTGCCGGCGCGGCCGTACGACGGGCCGCCCGGTCGCGTCTGCGAGTCGGCCACCAGCCCCTTCAGGTTCCTTGCCTGCACGGAGGGATGGGTGATCGGGATCAGGGCGGCGACGCTGCCCCAGCGGATCGCCGCGCCGTGAACTGACGGCGCCGAGATCGACGGCCGCGCTGCGGCTGCGATCCCGGCACGCGAGGTGTTTAACCGCGCACAAACGCCAGCAGATCGGCATTGATCGTGTCGGCGTTGGTCGTGGGCATGCCGTGCGGAAATCCCGGATAGGTCTTCAGCGTTCCGTTCTTCAGCAGCTTGGCCGACAGCGGCGCCGAGTCGGCATAGGGAACGATCTGGTCGTCGTCGCCGTGCATGACCAGGACGGGGATCGTGGCGCGCTTCAGATCCTCGGTGAAATCGGTCTGCGAGAACGCCACGATGCCGTCGTAGTGCGCCTTGGCGCTGCCCATCATGCCCTGGCGCCACCAGTTGCGGATGACCCCTTCGGACGGTTTCGCGTTCGGGCGGTTGTAGCCGTAGAACGGTCCGGTAGGAATGTCGAGGTAGAACTGCGCACGATTGGCGGCAAGCTGCGCCTGGAAACCGTCGAAGACGTCCTTGGGAAGGCCGCCCGGGTTGCTTTCGGTCTTGACCATCAGCGGCGGCACCGCGCTGACAAGCACGGCCTTGGCGACGCGGTCCTCGCCATGGCGGGCAACGTAGTGGATGACCTCGCCGCCGCCCGTGGAGTGGCCGACGTGGACGGCCTTCTGCACGCCCAGATGTTTCACCACCGCCGCCACGTCATCGGCGTAGTGGTCCATGTCGTGGCCGTCCCAGACCTGGCTCGACCGGCCATGGCCGCGGCGGTCATGGGCCACGACCCGATAGCCGTGCGCCAGGAAGAACAGCATCTGCGCGTCCCAGTCATCGGCGCTAAGCGGCCAGCCGTGATGAAAGAAGATCACCTGAGCGTCGCGCGGTCCCCAGTCCTTGTAGAAGATATCAACGCCGTCCCTGGTTGTGACGTATCCCATGTTTCGCTTCTCCTGAGTGGTGCAGCCATCCGCATCGATGCGGGAATCCGGCGGGCCAGCGCTGGCAGGCCGTGGCCGGGCGGGGCCCGTCATGCAGGAATTGTCCGACGCATGGTTGGGGCCAGAAACCACTGTAGGATTGAAGCCCACATCAAGGTCAATCTTTTTCAGCTGGTGGGAACCGGGGATCGCCCCGACCGTTCCGATCCGCCGGATCGGTGCCCGTTTTCTTTCCTACACTTACTCCGGGCAGGCTCAGGCAGGTGCGACGATGCGGGCCGATTCTGGTCGTCAGGACGAGGCGGGCAGCGACCGAACTCTGGCGTATTTCGGATGGCTGACGTTGCTCGTCTACCTGGCGACGCCGGCCGGCGCCCTGGTCGACATCCAGACGTCGTACATACTCAAGAACGAACTGCAGGCGACGGCCACGCAGATTTCCACGTTCCGGCTGGTGACGGGCATCCCCGTCTACGTGGCGTTCGTGTTCGGGCTGGCGCGCGACCAGTGGAGCCCGTTCGGCATGCGCGATCGCGGCTATTTCCTCATCTTCGCGCCGGTGACGGCGCTCGCCTGCGTCTGGATGGCCCATTCGGGCTTTTCCTATCCGGGCCTGCTGGCGGGCACGCTGATGGCCATGCTGGCATTCCGCTTCGTGGCGGCGGCCTATCAGGGGTTGATCGCCCTGGTGGGCCAGGAAAAGCTGATGTCAGGCCGGCTGAGCGCGCTGTGGAACGTGATCAGCGCCGTGCCGGTGGTGGCAGGCGCCTTTGCGTCGGGCTACGTCTCCGACCATCTGGCCGCCCGGCAGGCCATCTACCTGGTGGCCGTCTTCAACCTGCTGATCGTCGCGCTGGCGCTCTGGAAGCCGCCATCGGTGTTCGGACAGCTCTATGACCGCAAGCAGGCCCGCGCCACCGACTTCGTTGGGAACATCAAACGGCTGGTCAGGCACAAGGCCGTCTATCCGGCGGTGCTGATCTGCTTCCTGTGGAACTTCGCGCCAGGTTCGGCCACGCCGTTGCAGTTCTACCTGACCAACGAGCTGCATGCGTCGGACTCCGTGTATTCGTACTACAACGGCATCTTTGCCGCCGCCTTCGTGCCGACCTTCCTGATCTACGGCTACCTGTGCAAGCGGGTCGCGCTGGGCAAGCTGCTGTGGTGGGGCACGATCATCGCCGTACCGCAGATGATTCCGCTGGCATTCATCCACTCGGCGGATCTGGCGCTGGTGCTGGCGGCGCCGACCGGCCTGATGGGGGGCATTGCCACCGCCGCCTACCTGGATCTGGCAATGCGATCCTGCCCGCCCGGCCTGCAGGGCACGCTGATGATGCTGGTGGATGGCGTGCTCGCGCTGTCCGGCCGTGCCGGCGACCTGCTGGGGTCGTGGATCTACAACAGCGCGCCGTCGCACGGATTCGTGTACTGCGTGATTGCCACCACGGCCGTGTACGCGCTGATCCTGGCGATCATCCCGTTCACGCCCAGGGCGTTGATTGCGACGCGGGATGGCGAGTCCGTCGCGGACGATCCGGCGTCCGCGCCGCCAGAGACCGGGAAGCCCGCCTGAGCGACGTCACCGGCGGGCCCGAGGGCGGTCCGGGCGGGCGACGGCTCAGGCCGTGCCGCCTCCCGACCTGGATGACCTGGCCCGCGCCTTGCGCGGGGCCGGTGCGCGCGGCGCGTCGCGGTCGGGCACGAGCGAGATGGCGTGCATGCCCTCCAGCCACGACAGCGCATCGACATACGAGAGGAACTGCTCCAGATAGCCGGGCGACACCTCGCGCATCAGCGACAGCGAGCGATGCACCAGGTGATTGGTGTTCAGCGGTCCGGCGTTTTCCGGCACACCGGCCTGCGAATCGCGCAACTGGCGATCGACGCTGACGCGCGCCCAGGTGTCGCGGAAATAGTCGGCCAGCGCCGGCTCGGCGTGGCGGGCGCGATGCCCGTTGCGGGCATCCGGCGTCCGGGGCGTGCCGGGTGCCTGGGACGCGGGCAGGGCGCCCCGGTGTGTGGCCGGATGCGCGTTCGGCGGGGCGTCCTCCGGAAGGGCGTCTTCCGGATGGGCGCCCTGGCCAAGCCGCGCCGTGAGGGCGGCCAGGTCGGAGCGTGTGTCGGCCCGCCGCAGCGACTTGCCGGACGCCGGCACTTCGGTCTGGACGCGTGACAACACATCGCCATAATCGGCAACCAGTGCCGCCAGCCGCTGCTCCAGCCGTCGCCGTGCCTCGCCATCGTAGGCGGACGCGCGCCGGGCCAGCGCCTCGATAAAGCGGAAGCGCACCGGGTCGGCGCGGTCGGCGCCACTGTCGCGCCAGCCGTCGATCCGGGCGCGGGCGTCGCGGCGGTCCTCGCGCGGGTCGGGACTTGGCGCGTCGTGCGATGCGTCGCTATGCATCGGGTTTGGGCTTGCCTGCCGTGGCCCCGGCACCCGCCGATATGCGCGGCACGGGCGCAATTTCCACGCGGCGGTTCTTCGCGCGGCTTTCTTCCGTGGCATTGGGCGCAACCGGCTGCTGCGATCCGAATGCCGCCGAGAACACCGACGCAGGCGGCACGCCCGCCTCGATCAGCGCACGGGTCACGGTCAGCGCGCGCTGGGCCGACAGTTCCAGGTTGTCGGCGAACCGCCGGTTACCTTCCCGGACCTGCTGGTCGTCGGTGAAGCCGCTCACCATCAGGATCTCGTCGCGTGCGCCCAGATAGGCCGACAGCGGCGCGGCCAGGCTCTTGAGCAGCGTGCGGCCCTCGGGCTGCAATTGGTCGGAGTTCAGCGCGAACAGCACGTTGCCGCTGATATTGATGCGGCCATCCTTGAGCGTGACGCGGCCGGCTGCAAGCGGCCCGGCCAGCGCCTGTTCCAGCGTCTGGCGCCGCTTCAGTTCCTCTTGCCGCTGCCTGACCTCGTTCTCCAGCCGCGCCGACAGTTCCATCTGCACGCCGATCACGCCCAGCAGGACCAGCACGAAGGCGCCCAGCATGACCGACATCAGGTCGCCGAACACCGCCCAGGCCGGGACGGTCGGCTCCACGCCGGCGTCGATATCGTCCGTCATGCCGCCTCGACCCCGGGCTGTTGCGCGGAAAACTGCTGCAGGTTCTCCAGGATCTGCTTCTGCGACAGCATGCTGAGGTCGACCACCTCACGGGCCTGCGCCACGTAGTAGGCCAGTTGTTCGTCGCTGCGGGTCATCGACCTGTCGAGCGCGGCCTCGATGCGCGCCAGGTGCTCGGCCAGCTTGTCGTTCGAGGCGCCGAACAGTTGCACCGCCGCGCCGAACGCTTCGCCCAGGCTCGCCACTTCCACGGCGCTGCCCGTGATCTGCGCGGCGATGCCGTCCAGCTTGCCAGTCTCCTGCGCCACCTGTTCGGTGAAGCGCGTGCCCACGCGTTCCAGCAAGTCGGCCGTGGTCGTGACCAGGCCATCCACCGCCGTGCGCTGTTCGGTGGAAGCGTGGTTCACGGCGTCGAGCAGCGTGCCCAGCGTCTCCAGCAGGCGGCCACGTTCCTCCAGCATCGCGTTGTCGCGCGCCATGCCGTCGGTCAGCTTCTGGCGCAGTTCGGCGATGACGTCGGCAGCCGCCTTGGGCGCCTCGGTTGCCACCTGGGCCAGGCGGGCCACCTCGGCGATGGTGCCGCTGGCCTGCTGCTGCGTATGCGTGGCGATGTCGCGGGCGGTCTGCGACAGGGCGTCGCGGATCTCGCGCTGGTGGTCGGCCGATGCGGCGCTGGCCTGCTGCCATTCGTCGCGCATGGTCGCGGCCATGGCGGCCAGCGTATCGCGCCAGACGGACAGGCGGGCTTCGTCGCGCGATGCCAGTTCGGCCTGCAGCGAGGACGCCGCCCGCAGCAGGCGGTTGATCTCGGCCACGGTGCCCGTGGCGTGGGTCTGGGCGTGCGTGGCGATGTCGCGGGCGGTCTGCGACAGGGCGTCGCGTATCTCGCGCTGGTGATCGGCCGATGCGGCGCTGGCCTGCTGCCATTCGTCTCGCATGGTCGCGGCCATGGCGGCCAGCGTGTCGCGCCAGGCGGACAGGCGGGCTTCGTCGCGCGATGCCAGTTCGGCCTGCAGCGAGGACGCCGCCTGCAGCAGGCGGTCGATCTCGGCCACGGTGCCGGTGGCGTGGGTATGGGCGTGCGTGGCGATGTCGTGGGCGGTCTGCGACAGGGCGTCGCGGATCTCGCGCTGGTGGTTGGCCGATGCGGCGCTGGCCTGCTGCCATTCGTCGCGCATGGTCGCGGCCATGGCGGCCAGCGTATCGCGCCAGGCGGACAGGCGGGCTTCGTCGCTCGCGACCAGTGCCGACTGGCGCGCTGTCTCCTGTGCGGCCAGCTTCGATTGCAGGTCGGCGTGCGACTGGCTGACCGTGCCGGCGATACCGGCGGCGTGCTGCGCGAAGGCCGCCGATGCGTCGGCCATGGCCTGGTGGCTGGCGCCGGTAATTGCGGCACCCGATTGCTCCAGGCGCGACAGCGCCGCATCCCACGTACGGGCCGCGTCGGCGTTGGCCGCGTCGAGACGGGTGCCGACTGCGTCCACCATTGCCGACGAGCGCGCCGTGAAAGCTTCCCCGAAGCCGTCCAGCGATGCCCGCAGGTCTGACGTCAGGGCCGTGTTCGCCTGCTGGTGCAGCGCCAGGGCCTGCTGCCAGGTATCGGTCACGGCGGCGGTCGTGGCCTCGAAGCGCGCGGACAGGCTGTGCAGGTGCTGCTGCACGGTCTGCGTGACGGTGTCGCGCACGGAGGCGGCTTCGTGGGCAAGGCCCGCCATCGTGGTGTCCACGGCGGGCTGGATGGCCGCGCTGGCGGCTCGCGCGCTGTCGGCAATGCCTTCCTTCAGCGACTGTCCCACGGTGTCGGCCAGCCGCGCATAGGCGGCGTCGGTGCGTGCGTGAAAGGCCTCCTGGTTGGCCGACAGGCGCTCGCCAAGCGCGTCGTTCTGGCGGGCCATCGCGGTGGTCATGGTGTCCAGTCGATCCACGAGCGCGGGCATCAGCTCGGCCTGCCGCTGCAGCAACGCATAGACGGCGTCATGCTGGTGATGGCGCGAATGCACGCGCAGCGTGGTGGCGATGCGTTCATCGAGCATTTGCGCCGCCTGCGCCCGCTCTCGGCGGACCAGCGCGGAAAGCAGGCCGAGCATGGCGGACGTGGCCACGCCCGCCACCGACGTGCCGAACGCGAAGCCCAGTCCCTTAACCGGAGCCGCCAGCGAGGCGCGGATGGCCTGCAGGTCTGCGGCGCTTTCCAGCGCCACGCCGGTGGTGCGCAGCGTGCCGACCATGCCGAGGAAGGTGCCGAGCATGCCCAGCAACACCAGCAGGCCCACCAGATACGGCGTCATGGCCGGGCCGGGCAGTGCCACGCGCTCACCTTCCACGCGCAGGCGCACGGCGTTGCGCAGGCTCGGATGCAGGCGGTCCAGCCACGCCGCAAGGCTGGCCGGCGGCGTGGCCAGGTCGGCCAGCGCGGCGGTCAGCGTGGGCGTGGCCTCGCGGTAGCGGCGCAGTTCCAGTGCGCCGCCCACATAGAAGCCGCCGATGATCAGCGTGACGGCCAGCGCCAGCGCATTCGTGCCAGCGTAGCCGGCACCGACCCAGCCGACGACGGCCAGACCCGCGAGGAAGACCGCCAGTGGTGCGGCAACGGTTGTGGAAGGTTTCTTCATGTCGATTCAGCTTTCGCGCAGGGCAGCGAGCAGCGCGTCCACCGGCTGGAAGCGGATCTCCAGCTCGGCCAGCAGCACACTCTGCATGTCCCTGCGAAATTCGTTGAGCCACGCGCCCTCGGCGCCGCGCAGCCGTGTGAAATGCGGTTCCAGCATCCCCGGCACGGCCGCCAGCACGGCCTGTTCGCGCGGGCCGAGCACCTGCTCCATGACGGTATCCAGCATGGCGAGCCGTCCCGCCGACGTCGTGCGCGCCGCCAGGGCCGTACGCAACCGCGCACGCAGCCCGGCGATCTCGTGTTCCATCTGCTGCTGCAGCGCCACGTAGCGCTGGCGATGCACGCCGAAATCGGTTTCGGCCGGATCGGGCGCGGCGGAGCGCGCCGGCATGCGGCGGCGGGTGTCGGCCGACGTGGCCTGCCCGGTGATCGCCGCGGTCAGCATGGCGCGCACATGGGTGCCGGCGGCGTCGCCAATGGCCACGGGCCTGCCGCTGCCCGCCCGCGCGGGTGCGCTGGACGGCGCTTCCGGCGGACTGCCATTGAGCGCGGCCGACAGCGCGATGGCGTCGGTCCAGCCAAGCCACCGGCTCATCACGGCAGACAGCGATGGCGGGGCGGCAGCGGCTCCGGCATCGGTCAGGCGAGCCAGCAGGCGAAGCAGTTTCGGGCCGCTGAGACCCGTGCGCTGTGGCACTTGCATCATGTCGGCTGGATGAAAAAAACGGGGAGTTTACACGGTCGGGGCCGGGTGGAGCCGTCAAATCAGGGAAGACGATGAAGATCGCCGGCTAACGGGCGGACTCGCCACCTCGCGCGGTCGCGGAGAAAGTCGGCCAGCACATCGACACCACGGCCCGATATTCGGTGCGGCGGCCGGGAATGGCGGGGAGCCATCGAGGACGTGCCCGTCAGCCAGCCTGGCGAACCGGAGCCATCCATTGCCGAAAGCCGCGGTCGAAGCTGGCGGCGCCGGCTTCAGTCGTGAGTGAAGTGGTCCGTGCCGTAGATCTTTTCGCACCAAGCCGGACTCGCGCCCAGCAGCCTTGACAGTTTGGTGGCAGCCACCAGCTGCACGCGGGCGATCTCGGTACGGTCCGCCGCCTCCAGGCGCGAGGCCGGGCCGGAAAGCGCGAGCGCGGCGATGAACTTGTCGCCGGCGCCGAACAGCGGCGTGGCGAAAGCCGCGGTGTAGATATCGCGCACCCCGGCGGTGAACCACGGCAGCGGCTCGTCGCGCCGGGCCGACTCGTCTTCCTTGCCCCAGTACTTGAGCACCGATGCGATCGCCGTGTCGTCGAGCGGCAGGATGGTGCCCGGCAGGCGCGTCTCGCGCAGGCCTTCGCTTGGCTCGGCGCGATACGGGCACATGCGGTGCTCGTCGCCGTGCAGTACGTAGTACGACGCGCTTTCGCGGGTGGCCAGCGCCAGTTCCTGCAACACCGGTTCGATGACCGAACCGAGCTGGAACGATTGCTCGTACAGCTTGCCCAGGTAGAGCACACGCGGCCCCAGCGCATAGCGCCCATCGGCCGTGCGCACCACATAGCTCATCCGCTCCAGCGAATTCAGCAGACGAAACACCGTCGTCTTGTGCATGCCCGACGTGCTGGAAAGCTGCGCCAGCGACTGGATTTCGGCGCCCAGGCGGAAGCAGTCCAGCAAACCAAGCGCCTTTTCGACGGCGGCTACCCCGTGGTTACTCATCTTCTGATCCGGTCCGTATTTTTGGCGATTGTACTGTGTACAACGCCGTTTTGCATCGTACCGGGTAAACGCCAAGTGGAGCCGCGCCTTTTACGAACTATAGTTATCTCAAATTTATGAAACGACGTTGTACAGAGTACAACGCAGCAAGCAGCGGAGACAAACCATGCATCAAGTCCGGTCCCCCCGATCCTTCCGATCGCTTTTCGTCGCGGCATTTGCGATGACGGCGATGTCCGCGCACGCGGCCTGGCCCGACGACCGGCCCATCGAGGTCTACGTCGGCTTTGCCGCCGGCGGCGGCACGGACCTGCTGGCGCGCGCCATGGCGCCGTACCTGCAGAAGCATCTGGGCGGCAAGGCCCGCATCGTGGTGGTGAACAAGCCGGGCGCCTCGGGCGAGATCGCCTACTCGGCGCTGGCGCGGGCGGCGGCCGATGGCTACACGATCGGCATCGTATCGACGCCTTCGCTGCTGACGATTCCGATCCAGCGCAAGCCCAAGTACGACCCGGCCGGCATCGTGCCACTGGCGCGCGTGATCGACGATCCGGCCATGTTCGTGGTGGCCGGCGACAGCAAGCTGGGGTCGCTGGCCGATCTGGTGAAGCAGCTCAAGGGCAACCCCGAAGGGTTGTCGATGGGCAGCAACGGTATCGGCACCAATGGCCATATGGCCGCGCTGGCCCTGCAGCAGGCGACTGGCGCGCGCGTCAACCACATTCCGTTCGCCGGCACGTCGCAGACCAAGACGAGCCTGCTGGGCCACCACATCGACGTGATGGCCATGAGCACGACCGAATTCACCGAGGCTGACCGTGCGTCGAAGGACGTGAAGGTGCTGGCGCAACTGGGCGACGAGCGCCGCCCCGGCCTGGTGGCCGACGTGCCGACGGCCCGCGAACAGAAGCTCGACATCACGATTTCGTCCGAGCGTGGCTTCGCGGCGCCGCGTGGCCTGCCGCCGGAGATCGCCAGGCGTCTGCAGGACGCCATCGAGGCCACGACGAAAGACCCCGAATTCCTGGCCCGCGCCGTCAACGAGGCGCGCGGCATCTCCTACCTGTCCGGCGCGGCGTGGACCCAGCACATGGCCACGCAGCGCGGCAAGTTCGAAAGCCTGTGGAAGCTCGCTTCCACCAGGTAAGCCCCCTGAGCTGGACCCCTTGTTTGTCCGTCATATCTGGAGTCGTACATGAGCACCCAAGCCAAAGCATCCCCCGCCATCCGTCGTGATTTCGAGCGCGTTTCGCCCGAACTGGTGGCGCGTGCGTCGAAGTTCCAGGCCGCCATCCTGGCCGATGTGGTGGGCCGTCGCGGCACGCTGAACGCCCGCGTGCAGGGCCTGTCGCCGGCCATGAAGGTGTGCGGCCCGGCGCTGACCGTCGAGGTGCGTCCCGGCGACAACCTGATGTTCCACGTGGCCCTGGCGCTGGGCAAGCCTGGCGATGTGATCGTGGTGGACGGCAAGGGTGACCAGACGGCCGCGCTGTGCGGCGAAATCATGGCCACGCAGGCGCAGGCCTCGGGCCTGGCCGGCTTTGTGATCGATGCCGCCGTGCGGGATTCGCACGAACTGGCCCATGGCGCGTTCCCGATCTTCTCGGCCGGCACCAATCCGTGCGGCCCCACCAAGGCCATTGGCGGCCTGGTGAACTGGCCCGCATCGGTGGCGGGCGTGGCCGTCAATCCGGGCGACCTGATCGTGGGCGACGCCGATGGCGTGGTCGTCATCCCGCGCGAAGACGTGCCGGCCATCCTGGAACTGGCGCAGAAGAAGGTGGATGCCGAAGCGAAGCGTATTGCAGCGATCAAGGCCGGCGACCTGCGTCCGGGCTGGCTCGACAAGGAACTGCGCGCCGCCGGCGTGCTGGCCGAGGGGGAATCGCTGTGAGCGTCGCGAAGAAACCCGTCCTGCTGGTCACGGGCAATGACCTGGCGCCGCAGGCGCTCGAACTGCTCAAGGATTTCGAGGTGGTTTTCGCCGGCAAGCAATGCAGCGAGGAAACCGTGCTGGCATTGGCCAGGGAGAAGGACCCGGTGGCCATCATCGTGCGCTACGGCAAGGTGGGCGCGACGGTCATGGACGCCGCGCCGTCGCTGAAGGTGATCTCCAAGCACGGCAGCGGCATCGACGTGATCGACCAGAGCGCCGCCGCCCAGCGTGGCATCGCCGTGAAGGCGGCGGTGGGCGCCAATGCCGCTGCGGTGGCCGAGCACGCATGGGCGCTGATCCTGGCCTGCGCCAAGGCCGTGCCGCACCTGAACGCCCGCATGCGCGCCGGGCATTGGGACAAGTCGATCCACAAGACCATCGAGCTGAACGGCCGCACGCTGGGCATCGTGGGCCTGGGCGAGATCGGCCGTCGCGCCGCCGTGACAGGCGTGGCGCTGGGCATGCGCGTGATCGCGTTCGATCCCTATGCGAAGACCGTGCCCCAGGGCGTGACGCTGGTGGACAACCTGCCGCAGCTGTATCGCGAGGCCGATGTGGTGTCGCTGCATTGCCCGCTGACCGACGACAACCGCGGCATGCTGAACCGCGAGACGCTGGCCCAGTTCAAGGACGGCGCGATCCTGGTCAACACGGCGCGTGGCGGCCTGATCGACGAACCGGCGCTGGCCGAGGCGCTGTCCAGCGGCAAGCTTTATGCAGCCGGCCTGGACAGTTTCGCGGTCGAGCCGATGACGGTGCCGCACCCGTTCCAGCAGATCGAGAACCTGATCCTGTCGCCGCATATCGGCGGTGTCAGCGACGCGGCCTACGTGAACATGGGCGTGGGCGCGGCAAAGAACGTGCTGGCCGTGCTGCAGGACGCCGCCACGGCGGTGTAACGGTGTAACGGTGTGAGGGAAGCCCCAGGCTTCCACAGACATAAACAGGCATCGCGGCGGGTTTGGCGCCAGCCAGAACCGCCGCAGTTGCCGGGAGACAACGATGTTGCATTGCGCATTTTTCCCCTCATTCTTCCGCTCGTTTTCCCGTCTGGCGGCGCCGCTGGCCGTCGCCGCGACACTGGCCGGCCTGGGCGCGCCCGCGCTGGCGGCATATCCCGACAAGCCGGTGCGGATCGTCGTGCCCAACCCCCCGGGCGGCGCCGTCGATGTGGTGACCCGCAAGGTGGCACAGAAGCTGACCCAGCAGACGGGCCAGAGCTTCGTGGTCGAGAACAAGCCGGGTGCCTCGGGCACGATCGGCACCTCGCAGGTGGTGAACGCGCCGGCAGACGGCTACACGTTGCTGGCCAACGACAATTCGTACACCACGCTGCCCTACGTCTTCAAGAAACTGAACTGGGACCACCAGACCGCGCTGGTGCCCATCGCACCGTTTGCGTTCTCGCCGGTGGTGGTGGGCGTGAAGGCCGATTCGCGCTTCAAGGACCTGCAGTCGCTGGTCAGCTACGCCAAGGCGCATCCGGGCGAAGTGACGTTCGGCACCGGTGGTCCGGGCAGTTCCCCGCATTTCGCTGCCGAGGCGTTCCAGCAGGCCGCCGGCATCAAGCTGATGCACGTGCCGTACAAGGGTGCCGGCGAGGCCATGGTGGGCCTGCTGGGTGGCAGCGTCGACCTGCTGGTGGTATCCACGCCCACCGCGCTGGCGTCGGTCAAGGGCAACCAGATGCGCCTGCTCGCCATCAGCGGCAAGAGCCGCGTTGATGTATTCCCGAACGTGCCGACGTTTGCCGAAGCCGGCCTGCCGGCCTTCAGCCTGTTCAACTGGTCGGGGCTGGCCGCCCCTAAGGGCACGACGAAGGAAGTCGTCGACCGCCTGCAGGCCGAAATCCAGAAGGCGCTGCAGGCGCCCGACATGAAGGACTTCCTGGCGAAGATGGGTTCGCAGCCGGGCAATCTGGACAGCCCCGCGTTTGCGCAGCTGATCCAGCGGGAAACTGCTCAATGGGCCACCATTGCGCAGAAGGCCAATATCGAAAAGCAATAAGGGGTCGCGATGCTGCTGCTTCAGCCCCCCACCATCCGTGACGCCGCGGTGCTCTCCCGGCTGCCCGACGCGTTTCGCCGGCACGATCGGGCCAACGCGTGGTCGCTGGCCAATCGCGGCGGCGGCGTGGTCACCGATTCGTTCCTGGAAGGTCCCGTCTGGTCGGACGGCCATCTCTGGGTGACAGATATTCCCTACGGGCGGATCTTTCGCGTGTCCCTGCAGGGCGACTGGGAACAGGTGGCCGAGTACGACGGCGAGCCCAACGGCATGAAGCGTCTGGCCGGCGGCGATTTCCTGATTACCGACTACCGCAATGGCCTGATGCGGCTCGATGCCCGCACCGGCAACGTCACGCCGTTCCTGGAGCGGCGCAATTCCGAGCGCTTCCGGGGCGTCAACGATCTGACCTTCGATTCGGCCGGCAACCTGTATTTCACGGACCAGGGCCAGACCGGCATGCACGATCCCACCGGCCGCGTGTATCGACTGGCGCCCGATGGCAGGCTCGATGTGCTGCTGGCCAACGCGCCGAGTCCCAACGGCCTCGTGCTGTCGCCGGACGAAAAAGTGCTGTACGTGGCCATGACGCGCGGCAACTGCGTGTGGCGCGTGCCGCTGCAGGCCGATGGCTCGGTCAGCAAGGTCAGTCAGTTCTTCACGTCGTACGGCCCAAGCGGCCCCGACGGGCTGGCCATGCGCGCCGATGGCTTCCTGCTGGTGGCCAATCCGGGGCTGGGCTATGTCTGGGTGCTCAACCACCGCGCCGAACCGGTCGAAGTGATTCGCACGCCGATCGGGGCGTCGCTGACCAACCTGTGCTTCGGCGGTGCCGACGGCAAGACGCTGCTGATGACCGAATCCACGACCGGTTCCATCCTGTGCGTGCCGATGCCGGAAGGCGGTGCCCCGGTGCATGGCGGGCGTCTCGCATGACCACCGGCGCGAGCCCCGTCGCCGCCTTCGCAGGCGCATGCGACTGCCATGTGCACGTCTATGACAGTCGCTATCCGGTGGCGCCGGGCGCGAGGTTGCGGCCGCCCGATGCGTCGGCCGACGACTATCGCCAGGTCCAGCGCCTGCTGGGCACGCAGCGCGTGATCGTGGTGACGCCTTCGACCTATGGCGCCGACAACGCCAGCACGACGGACGCCATCGCGGCGCTGGGACGGGGCGCACGCGGCGTGGCCGTGGTCGCCGCCGATGTCGCCGACGACGAACTGGCGCGGCTGCACCGGGCGGGCATTCGCGGCATCCGGCTGAACCTGACGCTGCCCGCGCCGGTATCGCTGGACGATCTGCCCACGCTGGCGGCGCGGATTGCCGCATACGGATGGCATGTCCAGCTCAACCTGCCGCCCCAGTGGCTGCCCGATGCGGCCGGCATGCTGGCCGCGCTGCCGGTGCCGATGGTGTTCGATCACTACGGCCACTTGCCGGCCGGCAAGCCGGAGGCGGAGCCGGCGTTCCGTGTGATTGCCGACCTGGTGGCGGCCGGCAAGGCCTGGGTGAAGCTGTCGGGGCCCTATATCGAATCGCTGGAAGGGGCGCCGCACTACAGCGACATGCAGCCGCTGGCGGCGCGCTACCTGAAGCTGGCGCCGGAGCGCATGCTGTGGGGGTCGGACTGGCCGCACCCTACGGCGCAAGCCAGAGGCAGTCGTCCGATCGACGATGCCGCCGTGCTGCGCACGTTCCTGGACTGGTGTGGATCGCCCGATACGGCGCAGCAGGTGCTGGTTCGCAATCCGCAATCGCTTTACGGGTTCGGGGACATTGCCCCGGCCTGAGTCGTACCGCAAAAAAGAACTGGAGACATGATGTTCGCATCGCTTTACCTGTCGGCCCGCATGCGCAAGCTGGGCCTGTCGGTCTGCCTGGCCGCCGCATCGCTCGCCGCTGGCGCCGCCCACGCTCAGGCGGACTGGCCCGCCGGCAAGGTCATCAACTACATCGTGCCGTACCCGGCCGGTGGCACGACCGACATCCTGGCGCGCCTGATCGCGCAGAAGGTGGGCCAGGCACTGCACACCACGATCGTGGTCGAGAACCGGCCCGGTGCAACCGGCGCCATCGGCTCGGCCTTCGTGGCCCGCGCCGCGCCGGACGGCTACACGCTGCTCGGGGCATCGACGGCCTCGCACGCCATCAACCCGGCGCTCAACCCAAAGCTGCCGTATGACGCGGTGAAGTCGTTCACGCCAGTGGCGCTGCTTGGCACCATCCCCAGCGTGCTGATCGTCGGCCCGAACAGCCCGTACAAGAGCGTCAAGGACCTCGTGGCTGCCGCCAAGGCCAAGCCGGGCACCCTGAGCTATGCGTCGGGCGGCAACGGCACGATCCTGCAGATGTCGGCGGAACTGCTGCAGCAGCAGGAAAGCGTGCGCATGAACCACGTGCCGTACAAGGGCGACGTCCCGGCGATCCAGGACGTGATGGCGGGCCATGTCGACTTCATGTTCGCGCCCACCGCGCCGATCCTGCCGCACGTGCAGGCCGGCAAGCTGCGTGCGCTGGCCGTGGCCACCGCAGCGCGGGTGCCAAGCCTGCCAAGCGTGCCGACGATGGCCGAAGCCGGTGTGGCGAACTTCGAGGCCGAGCAATGGCAGGGCGTTTTCGCGCCGGCCGGCACGCCGCCCGCCATCGTCCAGCGACTCAACGCCGAGATCAACCGTGCGCTGCAGGACCCGGACGTCAAGGCGCAACTGGCTAAATTGGGGATCAAGGTGGTGGGCGGGGCGCCCGAGCGGCTGGCCGAGATCCAGAAGGCCGATATCGCCAAGTGGAGCCGCGTGGGCAAGGCGGCCAACATCACACTCGAATAACGCCGCGCGAGCGGTGCCGGTTTGCAGGACAACCGGAGAAGACGTGGTATGCCGCAGTGGCTATGGGCTGGCGCTGCACGGCCTGGCGGCGTGTCTTCCCCTCACCGCGAAAACACCCCCAGCCCCTCGTGGTCGTAGTACTCCAGCCACACCCGGTCGCTGCCAAAGACGGCTTGCGAGATCGTGCCGGGTGTGGCGTTTTCGTTGTGGAGCGTGAACGTGAAGATGTCGCCGTCCCAGTGCGTGAGCGGCAGCGTCAGCGGCCGCGCGCCAAGCGTCATCACCAGTGCGCCGCCTTGCTCGGTGACCTGCAGCGGCCCGTAATAGTCGTTGCGATAGGTGCCGGTGTAAGTCGACAGGGCCCGCGCCGGCAGCGGGCTGGCTGGCGGCGACTGGCCGACCAGACGGCCCTCCGGCAGCAGCAGCGACGCCAGGGCATCGGTGAAGATCGCGCCCCAGTCGCGGCGGAAGGCGCCGTATTGCACCAGGTCGAAGAACTGCGCGTTCAGTGTCTCGGGGATGCCGATGGGGTAGCCGTTGGTCAGCGTGACGATGGCCAGGTTCAGCGACGGCACGGCCGTAAAGGCGGTGGCCGCGCCCACCGCGAAGGCGCCCGAATGGCTGTAGGACGTCAGGCCCAGCTCGGTGGTGCCGACATTGAAGCCATAGCCGTACCAGCTTGCCGGCCGGCCGTTGACGGGCGGGCCGCTTTGCATCTGCTGGTCCAGCGCCGGCGCCAGCGCAGCGGCATCGACGATGCGCTGGCCGGCGAACTCGCCCTTGGCCAGCAGCATGATCAGCCATTTCGCCAGGTCGTTGACCGACGAACTGACGCCGCCGGCCGGCGATTGTGCATCGGGCATGGTTCCCAGCCCCTGCACCCAGGCGCCATTCACCTTGACGTGGCCGAGCGCGCGGTTATCGCGGGCGGCAAAGTCGGCGTAGCGCGAACTGGTGCGCGTCATGCCCAGCGGCTGGTAGATGGCCTGCTCCGACAGCGTGGCCCAGTCGATGCCAGCGGCGGTCGCCACGGCTTCCGCCCCGGCCGTCATGCCGAAGTTGGTGTACGCGTAGGCGGTGCGCAGCGGGTGGACAGGCAGGAAGCGCAGCCGCGTCAGTACCTCGCGGCGGTCGTAGCCCATGTCTTCGAGCCGGTCGCCCGCATGGTCGGGCAGGCCAGTGCGATGCGCATAGCAGTCGCCGATGGTCACGGCCTGGGTCGAATCGGCATCGGATAGCGCAAACCACGGCAATTGCGTGATGACGGGCGTGTCCCACTGGACGCTGCCGCGTCCCACCTGCCGGGCCACCACGGTGGCGCCGATCGGCTTGGAGACCGATGCCAGCTGGAACACGGTGTCGGCATCGACGGGCGCGGGGGCTGTCACCAGCCGCCGTCCGAACCCCTTGGCGTACACCGTCTGCCCACCGCGCACCACGGCGACGGCCATGCCGGGCACGCCGGAGCTGGCCATCAGGTTGGTGGCCAGCGTGTCGACCTGGGCGATGGCCCGCGTGATCTGCGCATCGGGAACGGGAGAGGGCGTCGGTGCAGGTGCCGGGGCGGGATCGTCGCCGCCGCCGCAGGCGGGCAGGGTGGGAAGCAGAACGCCGCCCAGCGCGGCACCCAGAAAGCGGCGACGATCCTGCAGTTTGCCCACGGCGGTTCTCCTGGCTGGACATGCTGAAAACGCTGAAAGGTGCTGGGCATGCGCGGCTCGCGTGCATGGATACGCATCACTGTAGGCGAAGCCGGCCGATTCCGAATGTGCCGTGTCCCACGTAGGGGCCCGCTGGCGAGGCCGATCGGTTTCATTTTCGTTACGAATCGTTGCAAAGGCCGGTTCCCGATGGGGTATGCCCAACGTATGCTTCAGGCACAACCGCGCCCTGAGGAGAGGCCTGTCATGAGAATCAGAAACCCGCTTAATGTGGCGAAAATCCTGGCCGTTACCGCGGCCATAGTGCCAGTGCCTTTCCTGGTCGTCGCATGCGGCGGCGGCGACGGCGGCAGCAGCGACAACACGACGTCCAGCAACGGCACGCTGCATGTGGCCATGACCGATGCTCCGGCCTGCGGCTTCGACCACGTCTTTGTCACGGTCAGCAAGGTGCGGGTTAACGCCAGCAACGCGGAAGGCGACAACGACGGCGGCTGGACGGACATCGCCCTGCCCACGCCGCAGCGGGTCGATCTGTTGTCCCTGACAAACGGCGTGCTGTTCGACCTTGGCCGGGCGCCGCTGCCTGCCGGGCAGTACCAGCAGGTGCGGCTGGTACTGAGCCCGAACCAGGGCAATACGCTGGCCAATGCGGTGGTGGTGTCCGGAACGACGACCGAACTGCCGCTGGCCACGCCGAGCGCCACGCAGAGCGGGTACAAGATCATCCAGTCGTTCACGGTGCCGGCCAACACGCTGGTGGACCTGATCCTGGACTTCAACGCCTGCAAGTCGATCGTCCAGCAGGGCAATGGCGGCTACAGCCTGAAGCCGGTGGTCACGGCCACGCCGATGACCGTCAGCGGGTCGATTACCGGCTTTGTGGCGCCCGCGCAGGCTGGCGCTACCGTCTACGCGGAGCAGAACGGCAAGATCGTTCGCGGCACCGTGGCCGATGGCAGCGGGAAGTTCGTGCTGACGCCGCTGGTGCAGAGCAGCACCGGGGGCAACTATGACGTGGTCATCGTCGACAACAAGCTGCCATCCGGCCACGCCACCGGCATCATCGGCGCGGTGCCGGTGACGGCCAGTGCCACGACGTCGGTCGCCACGGCCGGGTCGCCGATCACGCTGCCGACTTCGACGACCAATACGGTGTCGGGCACGGCCACGGCTTCGGCGGAGGCTGCCGTGCGCGCGCTGCAGCCCATTGGCGCGGCGTCATACGAGATTGCCTCGACCAACGCCAACCTCGGTACCGGCGCCTACTCGCTGGCCTTGCCGGCCGCCGCGCCGCTCGTCGGCACCTACAGCCCGACGCTGCCGATTGCGCTGTCGGCCGTGTCGTCAGCCGCCGGCCAGTACTCGGTGCAGGCCACCAGTGCGGGCGGCGCGACGCAGACCCATAACGTCAACGTGTTCAACGGCGGCCAGTCCGGCGTCAACTTCAGCTTTTAAAACAGGTGACTGACCGGGTCAGTCGCCCCTCCACACCATGAAAACCATCCTCATCATGCTTGTTACCAGCGCCACACTACTCGGTGGCTGCGCCTACTACGTGCCCGACAGTGGGCCGGCGGCCCGTCCCCAAGGCGGCCCCGGCAACGGATTCTGCCCGCCGGGCCAGGCGAAGAAAGGCAACTGCTGATTCCTGGCGGTGCCGCACGCAACGGATGGCCGGTCACACGACCGGCCTTTTTGTTGTGCCGCGCAGCAGCGTAGTGCAAATGAGAAGCGGCGGTTCCACTGCAACCATACGTAACCGCTGCCGTGGCGGACCGGGCGTTCGGCAGGCCACACGCGCTGCCGCAACGTCAGCCGCGAAGTGGCGGCGATAAAGGCGATGCCGCGCGCATTCGGCGCGTTGCGCCGCACCGGGGCGCCTGCGTGTCCATACAACTTCCCCGGACAGTGCTTGTCTCCCAATTCAGGGATTACACCGAGAAATTCGTCCGACGCGCCAGATACATCATGGTGTGATGCAATATGTAAGCTGCCTGGAAGCCGCATGAAAGGCCCTTGGAAGACATCGTTTGTAGATTTCCGGTTGACCCGCATGCGCGGGTATCAAGGAGACAAACGATGTTCGATCGCCGTACCCAGCCCCCGCTGCATGACCGCCGGAGGGCCGACCAATGAGTCAGGCTTATCGCTTCAAGAAGGACTACTACGGTGGCGCGCTGATGGTGCTCGTCGGTCTGGCGGCCGTGGCCGCCGGCCTGCAGTACCACACCGGCACGCTCAGCCGCATGGGCCCGGGGTTCTTTCCCGTTGCAGTGGGCGCGCTGCTGGCATTCGTCGGCGTGCTGATCGCCAGTTCGGCGCGCGGTCAGTCGGCGCCGCCCGCGGAACAGCCGGCCGGCCACGGCCATGGCCACGCGGCCCCCGACCTGCGCGGCACGGTCTGCATCGTGCTGGGCACGCTGGCGTTCCTGCTGTTCGGCGTGTACGGCGGCATGATCCCGGCGACGTTCGCCATCGTCTTCATTTCCGCGCTCGGTGATCGCAACAACAACATCAAGCAGGCGGCCGCTCTGGCCGTGGCGATGTGCGTGATTGCCGCCGTGGTGTTCTCCTGGCTGCTGCAGATCCAGTTGCCGCTGTTTACCTGGGGAGGCTGAGCCATGGTTTCCAATGCCTTGCATGATCTCTGGTTCGGCTTCGGCGTGGCGTTCCAGGGCAGCAATCTGATGTGGTCGTTCTTCGGCGTGCTGGTCGGCAACCTGATCGGCGTGCTGCCCGGCATGGGCGCGCTGTCGGCGATCTCGATCCTGCTGCCGCTGACGTACGTGATGCATCCGGTGCCCGCCATCCTGATGCTGGCCGGCATCTTCTACGGGTCGCAATACGGCGGTGCCATCGGCGCCATCCTGCTCAACCTGCCATCGCATCCCCCGCACGCGGTCACGTGCCTGGACGGCTATCCGATGACGCGCGCAGGCAAGGGCGGCACCGCGCTGGGTATCACGATGATCTGCTCGTTCTTTGCCGCGTCGGTGGGCATCCTGGTGATGATCTTCGCGTCGCCGCTGCTGACCGCCATCGCGTTCAAGTTCGGCCCGGCCGAGATCTTCTCGATCATGCTGCTGGGGCTGCTGGCGGGTTCGACCATGTCGCGCGGATCGCCGCTCAAGGGCGTGGCCATGACGCTGTTCGGCCTGCTGTGCGGCGTGGTGGGCACCGACGTGAACACCGGCACGTTCCGCTTCGCGCTGGGCATTCCCGAGCTTAGTGATGGCCTGGAACTGGTGGCCATCGCCATGGGCCTGTTCGGCGTGGCCGACTTCATCCTCAACGTCAACCGCATGACGGCGGTCACCAGCAATGCCAAGCTGCGAATTCGCGACATGCGCCCGAGCATGGCCGAACTGAAACAGGCGTTCTGGCCGATGGTACGCGGCACCGGCGTGGGCACACTGTTCGGCGCCATGCCCGGGACCGGCCCGACGATCACGACGTTCGTGGCCTACGCGCTGGAGCGCAAGATCTCCAGGACGCCCGAGAAGTTCGGCACGGGCATGATCGCCGGCGTGGCGGCGCCCGAGGCATCGTCGCATTCGAAGACGCAGGTCGACTTCATCCCGACCATGAGCCTGGGCATTCCGGGCGATGCGGTGATGGCGCTGATCCTGGGCGCGCTGATGATCCAGGGCATTGCGCCGGGGCCGCAGCTGATCAGCGATCACCCGGACATCTTCTGGGGCCTGATCGCCAGCTTCTGGATTGGCAACGTGATCCTGATGATCCTGAACGTGCCGATGATCGGCGTATGGGTCAAGCTGCTGCAGGTGCCGTATCGCTACCTGTTCCCGTCGGCCATGTTCTTTATCGCCGTTGGCGTGTTCAGCACGCAGAGCAGCCTGTTCCAGATCTGGGAAGTGCTGGCCTTCGGCCTGATCGGCGCGCTGCTGATGTACCTGGAGTTCTCGGTCGCCCCGATCCTGCTGGGCTTCGTGCTCGGGCCGATGGTGGAGGAAAACTTCCGCCGCGCGCTGTTGCTGTCGCGCGGCGACATGACCGTGTTCATCGATCGCCCGATCAGCTGCACCTTCGTCGTGATCTCCGCGCTGCTGGTGACTGCCGTGACGTGGTCGGCATGGCGCGGTCGTCGCGGCGGCAGGAAAAAGCCGGCCGTAGCGGTGCCCGATTCCGGAATGGCCGTGAGCGAATAGAGGGCAGGGGGGACGGATGCGGCCGGGCGTTGCGCAGGCAGCGCCCGTTTTCTTTTGGGAGGCGCCGCCGGGGCGGTGTGATGCTTGCGACTCTTACCCACAGGGTGGGTAGACGCAAGACGACGTGTTCCGTGTCAATCGCTGGATCGCCGCAAAAGAGAATGATTACTGTTGCGTATTGGGCACGCCGGCGCGGGCCCGGCGCTGGCGATGGTACAAAGTATTGCAATCGCTACATGTAATATGGTTACAATCTAAACGTTTGCTTACAATGCGACGTTGTAGCAAAACGAATAAAAACTAAACAAGATTTCGGGGTGGTCGTTTCATGCGCGTTTTTGCTCCTTTGTTATTTACGGCAATTGCCGGCCTGGCTGCCTGTGCCCAGACGCCGGAATCGCAGTTGTCGCGGTCGCCTACCGTACGCCTGTGCAACGGCAACGCCTGCGCCGAGCAGGACCGCCGTGTCGCCACCTTCACTCCGGCAGGCCCCACCGAATCGGATCGGCGCATGCAGGCGCTGGCGGAAAAGGCGGAAGGCAATCCGAACGCTGCCTATGACCTGGGACTGCGCCTGCTGCGCGGCGACGGCGTAGAGCGCAACACCTACCAGGCGCTGGAATGGATGCGCAAGGCCGGCGACAACGGCCACGTGCAGGCGCAACTGGCCCTGGGCCGCCTCTATCTCATGGGCTTCGAGGAAATGGGCGCCGACCCGGCCGAAGCCGAGGCGTGGCTGATCCGTGCCGCTTCCAAGGGCAACAAGGAAGCCGCGGCGCTGATTCCGCAGGCCCAGGCCGCCAAGAAGGACGAACATGCCTTGTACCGGGTGCGCGAAGCCTATCGCACGTCGTGGTACGCGTGGTACAGCGGCTATCCGTATTACTGGGTCTGGGGCCCCTCCGGCTGGTACCAGCGTTAAGCGCCGGTCGCCATTTCTTCCCTCCCCGATTTTTCCTTTTACTTCCGACAACAGGAACGCGAATTCATGTCCAAGAAGATCTCTCTGCGCGCGGCGGCATTGGCCGCGTCGATGGTGCTGGCCGGCTGTGCCAACATGGGTGGTGGCTCGATCAGCACCGGCACGGCGCCGACGGCGGCCACCGGCGCGGCAGGCGGCGCAACCAGCGTGAACGCCAACCCGACGCTGGAGCGTTGCGACACGCCGCTGGGCACGCTGGCCGTTGACGATGGCCGTGGCAAGGAATGGTATGCAAGCTTTGGCGCCGCCACGAAGATCACGACCATCGAGCCGCTGATCCGCCTGGCCGTGCAGCAGTCGAACTGCTTCGTGATCACGTCGGTGGGCAACAACCGCACGGAAAGCAAGCTGTCGAACATCACCGACAAGCAGCGCAACTCGGGCGAATTCCGCGCCGGTTCGAAGCAGCAGAAGGGCCAGCGCGTGGCCGCCGACTACTACATGGAGCCGGCCATCATCATCGACAACGACGCCACGGGCCAGCTTGCCGCCGGCGTGGGCAGCCTGTTCGGCGGCGTCGGCGCGCTGGTGGGCGGCGCCATGGCCAGCAAGGCTTCGGTCGTGACGCTGACCATGTTCGACATCCGCTCGGGCGTGCAGCTGTCGATCTCGGAAGGCAATGCCACGGCGACGAACTTCGGCGCCGCAGTGGGCGCGTTTGGCGGCGGTGCGGCCGGCGGCCTGGGCGGTTTCTCGCGCACGCCGGAAGGCAAGGCCACCGTGGCAGCGTTCATGGACGCCTACAACAACATGGTGGTGTCGCTGCGCAACTACAAGGCGCAGGAAGTCAAGGGTGGCCTGGGTCGCGGCGGCCAGCTGAAGGTGGGCTCGTAATCCAGCCGGACGCCTCTCCCGCGCGGGTCCCGGCTGGCAGCAACCGGGACACCGGGCGGGGGGGCTGCCAGGGCCACGCCCTGGCTTCCCGCATCCCTTCCTTGCAGTTTCCGTTTCAGCCTTCCGCCGGGGCCACGTTGGCACCCTGGATGTTGTGCGCCCGCAAGGCAGCGGCCACCTGGCCCGACGCCTTCATCTCCTCGACGAATTTCGCCAGATAGGCCGCAGCGGCCTCGCCGCGCGACTTGTGCACGCCCATCGCCTGGCGGATCACCATGAACCGCTCGTCCAGCAGGCGCAGGCCGGTCATGCCGGCGGTGTCGGCCTCCAACTGCTGCTTCACGCCGGCGGCCACGTCGAGCGACGCTTCCAGGAAGGTCTTCACCACGGTCTGCGACGACGGCGCACGCACGATCTCGGCGTGTTGCAGTTCGCGGGTCAGGTAGAGGTCGTAGGCGCTGCCCTTGCCAACCACCACGCGCGTACCGGCACGGTCCACGTCGGCGTTGGCGCGCACCGGCGAGTCGTCGCGCACCATGTAGTAGCCCTCGATCAGCACATACGGCGCCGTGAATGCAATGGTCGCACCGCGCTTTGGGTCGATGGCGAAGAAGCCGATGTCGGCTTCCTCGTTCGATACCACGTCGACGGACTTGCCGGCCGTTTCCACCACCACCAGCTCAAGCTTCACGCCAAGCCGTGCGGCCAGCGCCGTGGCCAGGTCGACGGAGACGCCGCCGGCACTGTTGCCATCCTTGCGATGCGCCAGCACAGGGTTACCCAGATTGATCGATGCACGTAGCGCGCCGGTCGGCGCGAAGGCATCGAGAATGGCCTTGTCAGTCATGTCGTTCCTCTCGGTTGTCGCTTTCACTGTCGATGGTTACGGTTCCAGGATGTCGGTGATGCGGGCCAGGGCCGTCAGCGTGTGGCCCAGATGGTCGCGCATGGCCTGCGACGCGTCTTCGTTGCGCCCGCGCTCCAGCAGATCCAGCAGATGCAGGTGCTGCCGCGCGTGGTCCGCATAGCGCGATCGCTCGCGCATCGACCGGTACGACAGCAGGCGGCGCACGCGGTTGACGCGACGGATCGCATCGATGAAGAAAGCATTGCCCGACGCCTCGACCAGGGCTTCGTGAAACCGCACGCCACGGTCGTGCAGCTGGTCGGCGGTATCGGTTTCGATGCCGCCTTCGAGCAGGTGGACTTCGGCGGCCCGCAGTTGCGCGATGGTGCGCGGGTCCAGGCGGTAGCCGGGTTCCAGCAGCGCGGCAGGTTCCAGCGCCAGGCGCATGCGGTACGACTGCAGCAGCGAATCTGGCGTGGTGAGCATGGTCGAGAACTGCCAGCCGTAGCCGGGCTTGCGCTCGCCCCAGCCTTCCTGCGCGATGCGTGACAGCACCGCATTGAGTTGCGTGGCGGTCAGCGTGTAGCGGGTGCGGAGGGCTTGTTCCGACACCTCGGTGGGGAGTGCGCCCCTGAGCAGGTCGTCGGCGATCTGGAAGTAGGCGGTGCCCACCATGTCCGGCCCGGACAGGCCTAGTTCGGCGGCCGGCACCGGCACAGGCGCCGCCAGGAAGAAGCCCCGGTTCTTCTCGCGCGTGACGATGCCTTTTTCGTGCAGCAGGCCGAGCGCGTCGTTCACGGGCGTACGCGACACGCGCAGCCGGTCGGCCAGTGCCTGGGCGCGCAGATGCGTGCCCACGGGCAGTTGCTCGCGCTGGATCAGCTCGACGATCTGTGCCGCGATGGATCGGTCGTGGTTCATGGTCTTCGGCCGCAGGATGCAGGGTGGGGCGGTTACGCAGCGGGTGCGTCCGTGCCTTGCCGCGCCAGCGTCCTGTGCAGGATCGACGGAATGACGCCGCCGCGCCGCAGCAACTCGACTTCGAGCCGGGTTTCCACGGCGGCGGTGGCCTCGAACGCTTCCACCGAACCGTCCTTGCGCACCACGCGCACCGGCACCTTGCAGCGCGGCGCCAGGGTGCGGGCATCGGCGCCGACGTGCACCGTGTCGCCGGGCGCCATTGCCAGCGTTTGCGGGTGCATGCCGTCCGGCATCCGCAGCGGCAGGATGCCCATGCCGATCAGGTTGGAGCGGTGGATTCGCTCGAAGCTTACCGCAATCACGGCCCGGATCCCCAGCAGGCGCTGGCCCTTGGCCGCCCAGTCGCGCGACGACCCTGTGCCATAGCGCTCGCCGGCGATCAGCACCACCGACTGGCCATCGTCGCGATAGCGCCGCGCCACCTCGAAGATCGGCGCCACATCGCCGGTGGGTCCGTGCACGGTGTGGGCCGTGGGCGCATCCGGCAACAGCAGGTTGACGAGTGTGCGGCTGTAGAAGGCCGCGCGCAGCATCACCTCCCAGTTGCCGCGCCGCGAGGCAAACACGTTGAGATCGGCGCGGTCATCGCCGCGGCTGACCAGAAAGTCGGCCACGAAGCTGTCTGGCGGGATGGCGCTGGCGGGTGAGATATGGTCGGTGGTGATGTCGTCGCCCAACACCAGCAGCGGCCAGGCGCGGTATTCCCCAAGCAGCGAGCCCTGGTCCAGCGCCGCGAACGGCGGGCGCCGGAGCGCGGTGGAGCGGTCATCCCACGGATAGCGTGCGGCATCGACCGTGGGCAGGGCGGCCCAGACCGGGTTGGCCGACGCCAGGGCAAAACTTCGGCGATAGTCGGCGGGCTCGGCGCCGGCGGCCAGTGCTGCCGCCATGTCGTCGCGCGTCGGCCAGAGGTCCTTGAGGAAGACCGGCGTGCCGTCGGGTGCAATCTGCACGGGTTCGCGGCACAGGTCACGCTCGGCGTCGCCGGCCAGCGCGAACGCCACCACCAGCGGCGGCGACATGATGAAGCCCAGCGACAGGTCCGGGTGGATGCGTCCCGGGAAATTGCGGTTGCCCGACAGCATGGCCACTGGCCACACCGCGCCAGCCGTGGTGGCGTCGCGGATCGCCGGCGTCAGCGGACCGGAGTTGCCGATGCACGTGGTACAGCCAAAGCCGACGATGTCGAAGCCCAGGGCCGACAGGTCGTCGCGCAGTCCGCTGCGGGCCAGATAGCTGGCAGCGGCCGGTGATCCCGGGGCCAGCGAGGTCTTGATCCACGGCGCCACGGTCAGGCCGCGCGCGCGGGCCTTGCGCGCGACGATGCCGGCGGCCATCAGCAGCGCGGGATCGGACGTGTTCGTGCAACTGGTGATCGCGGCAATGGCCACCGGGTAGCGCGGCATGCCGTGGTGCCCGGCGCCGGCGTCGAACGGAAACTGCGCCAGCGCGGCGGCCGTGTCGCCATAGGTGTGCAGATCCTGCGGCCGGCGCGGGCCGGCCACATGCATGCCGATGCCGGCCAGGTCGATCTCGATCGTGCGGGTGTAGCGCGGCGTGGCGACGGGATCGAACCAGAGCCCGGCGTGCCGCGCGTAGGTGCCGGTCAGCGCGATACTGGCCTCGCTGCGCCCGGTGGCGCGCAGATAGGCCAGCGTTTGCGCGTCGATCGGAAAAAAACCGGTGGTGGCGCCGTACTCGGGCGCCATGTTGGCGACGACGGCGCGGTCGCCGGCGGTCAGCGTGCTCACGCCACGGCCGAAGAATTCGACGAACTCGCCGGACACCCCGATGGCGCGCAACCGCTGCGTTACGGTCAGCGCCAGGTCGGTGGCCAGCACGCCGGGCTGTAGCGCGTTGGCCAGCCGTACACCGATGACGTCGGGGATGCGCTGCATCACCGGCATGCCGAACATGACGGTCTGTGCTTCGAGCCCGCCCACGCCCCAGCCCAGCACGCCGATGCCGTTGATCATCGGGGTATGGCTGTCGGTGCCGATCAGCGTGTCGGGTACTGCCCACAGCGCACCATCGCGCTGCTGGGACGTGACAACGGTGGCCAGCTGCTCCAGGTTGAGCGTATGCATGATGCCCGTGCCGGGCGGGTGAATGCGCACGCCCTTGAGCGCTTTCGCGGCCCAGCGCAGGAAGCTGTAGCGTTCCGCGTTGCGCCGGGCCTCGATGCGAAGGTTCTCGGCGGCCGCATCGGGCCGCGCGAATGCCTCGACGGCCAGCGAGTGGTCGACCGACGCATCCACGGGCAGCACAGGGTTGAGCGCGGCGGGGTCGGCGCCGGCCTCGGCCAGCGCATCGCGCATCGCGGCGATATCGACCAGGGCCGGCGTGCTGGTGGTGTCGTGCATCAGCACGCGGCCCGGCTGGAAGGCGATTTCCGCCTCGCTCGTGCCGCTGTCGAGCCACGTCGTGATGGCCGCGATGGCGGTCGTGCGCTCGTCTCCCTCCATATTGCGCGCCACGTTTTCCAGCAGCAGTCTCAAGACGACCGGCAGCCGCGTCAGGGATGTACCCAGCATCGCCGGCAGATCGACATACCGGTAAGTGACGCCATCAGCGCAAAACTGGCCTGCGGGAAAGGGAGGGTTCGTGTCCATCGCGCTATATTGCATATTAATAAATAAAAATGCAATGCAGGTTGGCCTTCAGGCCAATGGAGTGCCGCCCGGGTGGGCAGTAGAGTGCATCGCATCAAAGGCGCCCAACGTGCGGGAGATATCGATGATCCGGCCCTTGCGCTTCACCCTTCTGGCGTGTCTGGCTCCCGTGCTGCTGGCGGGGTGCAATACCGCGCCTATTCCACCGGGCAAGTCGGTATCCGTGCAGGCAGCGCTCGACAACATTACGCGCGACATGTGCGCGTTCCGCCAGAAGTTCGCGCAATCGCCGCAGGGTGCCGCGATGGACAGCTATACCGTCGAACTGGTGCTGACCGTCGATGCCGAGCGGCAGCCGCCGGTGGCCGTGGCGCCCGATATCGCGTTCATGCCGACCGTGACCTACGGCAACACGCTGATGATGGCCAAGGACAGCCGGCTGGTGGTGACCTTCCGCAATACCGACCAGGGCGGGGCGGGGAGCTGCCCGCCGGCTCAGTAAGGTGGGGCGTCGGGCTGTGCCACGACCGGCACGGCGACCGACGTCACGCGCCACGCCACGCCATGGCCTGACAGCGTGGTGAGCGTCATCGGCGCGATATCGATCTGCATGGCGGCTCGCGCCGGCGCGCCCAGTGCATGCGCGACGACGGCACGGATCACGCTGGCGTGGGTGACGGCCAGGGTATGGCCGGGCGCGCGCCGCGACAGCCACAGCCCGGCACGTTCGTAGACCCGCGCCAGCGATTCGCCGCCGTGCGCGTGCATGTCCGGATCGGATAGCCACGCCGCCAGCGCCTCCGGCTCGGTCGTGCCGATATCCTTGAGCGACTGGCCGCGCCAGCGGCCGTAGTCCACTTCCCGCAACGATTGTTCCTCCGTCACGGTCAGGCCCAGGGCCCGCACGGTGTCGCGGGCACAGGTCGTCGGGCTGCACAGCACGCGGTCTGGCTGCCCGAGCTTGTCTGTCCAGCGGGCGGTCGGGACGGCGGCGCCTTCATCGAGGGCGTCATCGGCCGGAAAGCGCCCGGCGCGCAGGGCGGCCGTGGCGGGTACGCAGAGCAGGGTGAGGCGGCGGGTCATGTCGGCGGGCAAAGGTCTGGCTGATGCGGATGGCTGAGGGCTGATGCGCAAGGGCGGCGGCGATTAGGCGGATCGGCAGCCCCTCGACTAGAATGCACGGATTCCGAAGAGAGGAAGCCGGTGAGATGCCGGCACGGTCGCGCCACTGTATCCCGGGCTGCCCGCGTGTGATCGCGGGAGGCACCGGCAAGTCAGACCTTCTCCTCGGGCACAACCATCCGTCTCGGGACGCGTCATCCTCAAGGAGAATCCTCATGCACGCAAGCGCCAACCTTGCGCCGGCCATCGCGCCGACCATCGCGCCGGTCACGATCCCTGTCCGGGAACTGCTGCCCTGGGCCATCTTCGGCGGCATGCTGCTGCTCCTGGCCATCTATTTCGTAGGTGTGGAAGAGGGCGCCGCCGCCATCTTCAACACCATGTACGTGCATGAGTTCGTGCACGACGGCCGCCATCTGCTTGGCTTTCCCTGCCACTGACAAGGCCCCCTCATGGTGAGAAGTCTGCTGGTCCGCGGCATGATCGCGGGCCTTCTGGCCAGCCTGCTGGCCTTTGCGTTCGCGCGCGTGGTGGGTGAGCCGCAGGTGGAGGCGGCCATCGCCTTCGAGGAACAGGCGACCCACGCGATGGGCGGCAGCCATGCGCACGAGATGCCGGAACTGGTCAGTCGCGACACGCAGTCGGGCGTCGGCCTGTTTGTCGGGCTGGGCGTGTTCGGCGCCGCGCTGGGCGGCCTGTTCGCGCTGGTCTTCGCGTTTGTCCATGGCCGTCTGGGCGCCCTGGGCGTCCGGGCCACCTCGGGCCTGCTGGCGCTGCTGGGCTATATCGCGATCGTGCTGGTGCCGTTCTTCAAGTACCCGCCGAATCCGCCGGCCATCGGCGATCCGTCCACCATCGGGCTGCGCACGGCGCTGTTCTTCACGATGATCGGTGTGTCGCTGGCGGCCATGGTGGTATCGGTGGTGGCGGCGCGCCGGCTGGGCGCGCAGCGCGACGGCTGGACGGTGGGCCTTGCGGCCGGCGCGATCTTCGTGGTGCTGGCCGCGCTGGCGCATGCGCTGCTGCCGGGGATCAACGAGGTGCCCGCGCATTTCCCGGCCACGCTGCTGTGGCAGTACCGCGTGGCGGCGTTCGGCATCCAGGCGGTGCTGTGGGCGGCGCTGGGCATCGTGTTCGCCCATCTGGCCGGTCCGGTCATGGCGCCGGGCCGTCGCGCTTCGCGCGCGTAAGGTCGGCCCGCAGGCCGCTCAGCCCGCGCTGTACACCTCGCTCGGAGCCACGTGGATGTAGACGCCGCTGGCCTGTTGCGTGCCAGGCATCAGCACGCGCAGCGGCATCGTGGCGCCGTTCAGTGCCTCAAGAAAGGTCCAGTTGACGGTCTGGCCGCCAGCCCGGATGGCCACCGATTCGCCCGATGCCACGGTGACAAAGCGGGTGTCCGGGCCGATGGTGAGGGTACGGCCGACGGTCTGCGCGGTCGCCGGACTGCCGAACAAAGCGGCGTCATGGCTGACGGGGGTGGGCGCGGGGGCGCTCCAGGCCAGTACAGGGGCGAAAAGCAGGGCAGGCGTCAGGAGAGTCTTCGAGGTCATCATGGTGTGGTTGTGATCGGCTCCGTTTGAACCGTACAGAAAGCCTACGCCTCGGCCATCAATTCCCAAAATGACTTGCATCCACGAAATCAAGTCGAAAAAGGAATGAAAAACGCGGGATTTGTGCGCTGTACCCCCCGAAAGACGGGTGTGGATGCGATACAACCCGGCCGCAAGACATCTTCGATACATTTGGCATTTTCCGGGCGCACACGCATGACTGGACGGGACCGGTCGGGCGCCTCGGACACCATCAAGAACAAAAAAGAGGCGGGTCAATGGTTCGTGGGATGAACGCGCAGGCGCGCGCGCAGTCGCAGCGGCAATGGGGGCGGCATTCAGTCGTCGGCACGCTGATCGAGGCGCCGTGGTGGATGACGGCGCTGCTGGGCGCCGCCTGCTTCTTTACGCTCTACGCGGTCATGCCGGGCGTCATCGGGTTTCTGGTTCAGGCGCGCGCGTTGCCCCACGCCGCGTCGGGCCTGTCCGGCTTGCTCCGCCTGGCGGCGTCCGTGGTGGCGGCGATGACCGCGATCCTGGCCTGGAAGGCGCACCGCCACGCCGGAGAGCGCCGCCAGCAGGAAGCACACCGGCGGATGGCGCCGCGTCGCCGCCCCGTGGCGCCGCCGGCCGGGCTGCGTCCCTATGCCGATACGGTCAGGACGGTGCCGCCGGCCCGCGCCGCGGCCAACGCTGCAGCCGGGGCACCGCTACCGGCGGGGCCACGGCCGATCCCCCCATCCGTCCGCGAATGGTCGCTCGACGCGCTCCGCCAACTCGAATGGAAACGCTTCGAGCTGCTATGCGTGGCGTACTACGAAGCCATGGGTTTCAAGGTGAAGACCGTGCCGAATGGCCCGGACGGGGGCGTCGATGCCACGCTGTACAAACGCGGCCAGCGCGCGCCGCTGGCGGTCGTGCAATGCAAGGCGTGGAACCGGCCGGTCAAGGTGGAACAGGTGCGGGCGCTGGGCGGCGCGATGCTGGAGCGCCAGGTGCGGCGGGGCGTGTTCTGGTCGCTGTCCGGCTACGTGGGCCGGCCCGTGCAGGCGTCGGCCGAACGCGCGGGCATCCAGCTGCTCGATGGCGAGGCCATCGTCGCCCGCATCCGGGCGCTGCCGGCCGAGACGCAGGCCATGCTGATGGAGTCGGCGTTCGCCGGCGATTTCCACACGCCCAGCTGCGCGGCCTGTGGCGTCAAGCTGGTGGCGCGCCACGGCAAGGCCGGCCCGTTCTGGGGCTGCCTGAATTTCCCGCGCTGCCGGGTGATCCTGCCGCGCGCCGCGTAATATCGATCTGCATCCGCTGACCCCCGGGTTCGCGGGCAACGGTGTAGTATCCGGGGCCCAACCCGATTCAAGCTGGAGAGCCAACATGATCGTATTCGTCACCGGAGCCACTGCCGGATTCGGCGCCGCCATCGCCCGCCGCTTCGTCAACGCCGGCCACCGCGTCATCGCCGCCGGCCGCCGTGAAGACCGGCTGCGGGCCCTTGTCGACGAACTGGGCCGCGACAACGTGCTGCCGCTGGTACTGGACGTGCGGGACCGCGATGCCGTGTTTGCCGCCGTGGCCGACCTGCCCGCCGACTACGCCCAGATCGACCTGCTGGTGAACAACGCCGGCCTGGCCCTGGGCCTGGAGCCCGCGCACCGCGCCGACCTGGACCAGTGGGAAACAATGATCGACACCAACGTCACGGGCCTGGTGACCATGACCCGCGCGGTGCTGCCGGGCATGGTCGAGCGCAACCGTGGCCATGTGATCAATATCGGTTCGGTGGCCGGCGCCTATTCCTACCCGGGCGGCAACGTGTACGGCGCCACCAAGGCCTTCGTGCACCAGTTCTCGCTGAACCTGCGTGCCGACCTGACCGGCACCCGCGTGCGCGTGACCGATGTGGCCCCGGGGCTGGTAGGCGGCACGGAATTCTCCAATGTGCGCTTCAGCGGCGACCAGTCGCGCGTGGACAAGGTCTACGAAGGCGCCGACGCGCTGACGCCCGACGATATTGCCGAGACCGTGTTCTGGGCCGCCACGCTGCCGGCGCGGGTCAATATCAACTACCTCGAAGTGATGCCGGTGACACAGTCGTTCAGCGCACTGTCGATTACCCGCGAGAAACCGTAAGCGGTTTCGGATTCGCCCGGCAGCCGGACGCAGCCGGGCGATTTTTTTTCGGGCGGGTGGAATACTCCCCCGGCGTTGCGCGTATACCGGATGAGTCCTCACGCACCGGGAGTACGCATTGACCGACAACACCCCCACATCACAATCGGGCACGCGCATCTGCGTGCCCTGCCGCCTGGGCGCCATCGGCGCCGTGGTGCTCGTCCTGGCCGGCGGCTTTGCCTACACGGGCGGGTGGATCGCGCCGCACCGGCTATCCACCCAGGCCATCGTCAACCAGTTCCAGCGCAACGACGGGCTGCACGAAGGGTTCCGGCGCAATCACGCCAAGGGCGTCTGCGTCGAAGGCTATTTCGAGAGCACGGGAGCGGCCGCGCAGCTGTCGAAGGCCGGCGTGTTTGCCCAGGGCCGTACGCCCGTGATCGGGCGCCTGGCCATTCCGGGCGGCAATCCGCAGGCGCCCGACGGCAGCGTGCCGATCCGCAGCTTCGCGCTGATGTTCAGGCAGGCGGACGGCCAGCAGTGGCGCACCGGCATGAACTCGGTGCCGCTGTTCCCGGTGCATACGCCAGAGCAGTTCTACGGGCTGCTGCAGGCCAGCCAGCCCGATCCGGCCACGCACAAGCCCGATCCCGCCCGCATCAAGGCCTTCGCAGAAGCCAACCCCACACTTGGCGCGTTCCAGGGCTGGGTCAAGAGCCATCCGCCGTCGTCGAGCTTCGCCAATGGCGCCTATTACAGCGTCAACGCGTTCTATCTGGTCGACGGGTCGGGCAAGCGGCAGGCCGTGCGCTGGTCGGTGCAGCCCGAGCTGCCTTATGCCCCGCTGACCGACGCCGAGAAGGGCGAGGCGTCGTTCCTGGCCGCCGACCTCACCCGGAAGCTGGCTGCTGGCCCGCTGCGCTGGCGCCTGATGCTGACGCTGGGCGCGCCCGGCGACCCCACCGACGATGCCACGCAGGCCTGGCCCGATGACCGCCAGCAGCTGGACGCCGGCACGCTTGTGATCGAGCGCGCCAGTACGCAGGCCGATGGCGGCGTTTGCCGCGACGTCAATTTCGATCCCACCGTGCTGCCATCGGGCATTGCCGCGTCGAACGACCCGCTGCTGGCCGCGCGCTCGGCGGCCTATGCGGTGTCTTACCAGCGCCGCACGCGCGAAGAAGCCCTCGACGCGCACGGACAGCAGGCATCCCGATAAAAGGAACCAGGCATGAAGGCTACGCATACGCAATTCAGCGGCTTGCAGAAGCTGCTGCACTGGCTGATGGCCGTGCTAATCCTGTCGATGCTGTTTGTCGGGGTCGGGATGGTCTTTACCGTTTCGCGCGCGCACGACACGCTCGTGGCGCTGCACCGGCCGCTGGGCATCGCCTTGCTGCTGCTGGTGATCGTCCGCCTGGCGGTGCGCCTGCGGCGTGGCGCGCCGCCGCTGCCGGACAGCATTCCCGCCGCGCAGCGCGTCATCGCCAAGGCATCGCACTACGTGCTCTACGCGCTGATGCTGGCCATGCCGCTGGTCGGCTGGGGCATGCTGTCGGCGGGCGGCTATCCGGTGACGATGGCCGGCGGCTTCCACCTGCCGCCGATCCTGCCGGCCAACGTGACGCTGTTTGCATTGCTGCGGACCTTGCACACGTGGCTGGGGCTGACGCTGTTCGCGGTGGTGCTGCTGCATCTGGCCGCCGCGCTGCTGCATGCGCTGGTGCTGCGCGACGGGGTGTTCCAGGCGATGGCACCGGGTGGACGCCGGCAGTATCGATGATCCGGCTGTTGTCTTCCCTCTGCCGCCGCACGGGAGAGGGAAGCAACACTATCTCGGCGGTTACACCGCGGTCTCGCCCCCGAAGGCCGCCAGTTCCTTGACCAGGCTGCTGGCGGCCAGCTCCACCAGGGCGCGGCCCTTTTCCGGCGTGGCCTGGTTCGGGTCCGAACCCATGCGGCCGTCGGGAAAGCGGGCACGGAAGTCCAGCGCCTCGCGGATCGGCCCGGACGGCGCGATGCGCGGCGCGTAGTCGGCGTGCTTGATCGCATGCGCGTACGCGTACTGCGTGACGGCGATCTCCGACGGCGTGGCGTGCGCGCCGTGGCCAGTCGGGAACATCTCCCTGGCCAGTTCGTTCACGCCTTCGAGGTCCCACCAGTTGGTGAGTTTCATCGCAAAGCCGGCACGGCGCCCCGCGAAGCTCGACTCGGCGTAGATCTCGGAAAACGCCGCCTCGATCGAGGCGATATTGCCGCCGTGGCCGTTCAGGAACAGGATCTTCTCGAAGCCATGGCGGGCCAGCGAGCGCGTCCAGTCGACGATGGCCGCAATGAACGTCGTCGGGCGCAGCGAGATGGTGCCCGCAAAGCCCAGGTGGTGCTGGGCCATGCCGATGTTGAAGGTGGGTGCCACCAGGATGTCGGCCTGCTGCTCGGCCGCGCGGCAGATGATCTCCGGGCACATCCAGTCGGTACCCAGCAGGCCCGTGGGCCCGTGCTGCTCGTTGGAGCCGATCGGGATGACGATGGTCCGGCTGCGCTTCAGGTACTGCTCGATTTCAGACCAGGTGGACAGGTACAGCAGCATGATTGACTCCTAGTTGTACGTGGGGTGTTGCGGGGAGGGCTTCGGATGGGATGCGGCTCAGTGCCGGGCGGGCAGCCGGTTGGCCAGGATGATCAGCGCGGCAGCGAGCGGCATGGCGGCGATGATCAGCACACCGGGATGCAGGCTGCCGCTGGCCGACTTGGCCCAGCCGATGATGGCGGGGCCCCAGAAGCCGCCCGACAGCCCGATGGTGTTGATCAGCGCGATGCCGCCGGCAGCCGCGGGCCCCTTGATGTATTCGGACGGCATGGCCCAGAACACCGTGTAGGTCATCCACAGCGTGGTGGTGCCCAGCGTCAGCAGGGCGATGGTGGCCGCGAGGTTGCCGTCGGCCAGGGTCGACCCGGCCAGCAGCGCGGCACCGGCCAGCGCCGGCACGGCGGCGTGGTAGCGGCGCTCGCGCTTGCGGTCCGAGCGGCGCCCCATGTAGAGCATGCCGATGGCACCGCCCACATAGGGCAGGGCCGTGTACCAGCCCAGCTGCACGGTGTCGTTGACGCCCTGTGCCTTGATCAGCGTCGGCAGCCAGAAGCTCAGCGCATAGATGGCGGCGATCACGCAGAAGTACGCAAACGCCAGCACATAGACCTTGGGGTCGCGCGCCACGGCGCCAAACGAGTGCCTGTGCGCGGCGGGCACGGCCAGTTCCTGTTCCAGCAGGCGTTTTTCGTCGGCGGTGAGCCAGTTGGCGTCGGCGGGCCGGTCGGGCACCAGCTTCCAGGCCAGCACGCCCAGCACCAGGCAGGGCAGGCCCTCGACCAGGAACATCCATTGCCAGCCGGCCAGCCCGGCATGGCCAGCCAGCGCGGTCATCAGCCCCGCCGACAGCGGGCCGCCGACGATGCCGCCGATCGGACCGGCCAGGAACACGATGGCGATGGCGCGTGCCATGCGCTGCGGGCCGTACCAGCACGACAGGTAATAGATCATGCCCGGCGCAAAGCCGGCTTCGAACACGCCCAGCAGGAAGCGCATGGCGTAGAACGTGGGTACGTCCCGCACGAACAGCATGCAGGCCGACGTGATGCCCCAGAGCACCAGGATGCGACTGAACGTCTTGCGCGCGCCGATGCGCGGCAGCATCAGGTTGCTCGGGATCTCGAACAGCACGTAGCCGATGAAGAAGATGCCGGCGCCCACGCCGTAGGCGGCATCGGAAAAGCCCAGGTCGCCCTGCATCTGGAGCTTGGCAAAGCCGACATTGACGCGGTCCAGGTACGCAAACAGGTAGCAGACCAGCAGGAACGGCAGCAGCCGCAGGTTGATCTTCTGGTACAGCGCTGCGGTGCCGTCTACGGCGGCGGGGTTCGACATCACTAACATTTGCCAGTCTCCAGAGCGTTGTGATGGTTGTGGGATTGGCTTCGATAGTGGCAGCCGCGTAGACTGACACCAACAGCAACAAAGTTCACACTTCGTTCTTCTGAAGGCAACGCAGCGACATATGGCGCACTAAAAGTGGCTTTTGGATAACAAAAAGGCAAGGCGATGCGCGAAATCAACCAGCAGCGGCTGCGATATTTCCGGGAAGTGCTGGCCCATGGCACGATCCGGGGCGCGGCCGAGAGCCTCAATACGTCGCCGTCGGTCATCACGCGCCAGATCCGGCTGCTGGAAGAGGAACTGGGCACGACGCTGTTCGAGCGGCAGGCGCGCGGCGTGCGGCCCACCGAGGCGGCCGCGCACCTGCTGGAGTTCTGGCGCGGCTACCGCTCGCACCAGGAAAAGCTTGAAGACCAGCTACACGCGCTGATGGGGCTGCAGCAGGGCATGGTGCAGATCGTGCTGAGCGAGGGTTACGTCGATGCGCTGGTCAACGAGGTGGTGGCGCCGTTCTGCGCGCAGTACCCCATGGTCGATATCCGCATGGAAATCCTGCCCGTGGACGACGTGCTCAACGAGGTGGCCGAAAGCCGGGCCCATATCGGCCTGGCCTACAACCCGCCGCTGCACCCGCGCATCGAATACCGCGCCAGCTCGGCGCAGCCGATCGTGCTGCTGACGCGTCACGATCACCCGCTGGCGCTGCGGGGCGGACCGGTCACCATCCAGGACGTGATGGACTATCCGCTGGCGCTGATGCCCGAGTCCTACGGCATCGGGCACGCGGCCAGGATGCTGGAATTCGCCGAGAACATCCGCATCCGGCCCACGCTGGTCACCAATTCGCTGTCGGCGCTCAAGCAGTTCGTGGCCTGCGACGATTTCGTGACGCTGATCGGCCAGTTCGCCGCCTACCGCGAGGTGGCCGCCGGCAGCCTGGCCACCGTGCCGATCGACCATCCGCTGTTCCGGGGCACGCAGGCCCGGCTGCTGGTCAAGGCAGGGCGCCCGCTGCCGGCGGCGGCGCTGGAGGTGCTGGCCTATATCCAGCATCGCATGGGCATCTTCGCCGAGGGCGGCTGAGCGGGGCCGCGGAATCGCCGCCCAGCCCGCACGGCGTCAGGCGCCGGTGGTGTCGGCCGTCGGGGCGGTTGTCGCCTTCCTCGCCGCCGACCATCGCGCAATCCACGCATACAGCAGCGGAATCACCAGCGTGCCCAGCAGGGTGGCGCCCAGCATGCCGCCCAGCACGCCGGTGCCCACCGCGCGCTGCGCGCCGGCGCCGGGGCCGGTGCTGATGGCCAACGGCACCACGCCGAGGATGAACGCCAGCGATGTCATGACCACGGGCCGCAGCCGCTGACGGGCCGCCTGGGTTGCGGCCTGCACGCGCTCCATGCCGCCGCGCCGCAGCTGCTCGGCGTACTCGACTATCAGGATCGCGTTCTTGGCCGCCAGTCCCATGATGACGACCACGCCCACCTTGAAGTAGACGTCGTTGGGCAGCCCGCGCAGCCAGACGGCGGCGGCCGCGCCCATCAGGCCGGTGGGCACGATGGCCAGTACGGCCAGCGGCAGCGTCCAGCTTTCATAGAGCGCCACCAGGCACAGGAAGATGAACAGCAGCGACAGCGCAAACAGCCACGGCGCCTGCGTGCCGCTTTGCTGCTGCTCGAACGCGCGGCCATTCCAGCGTACCTCGTAGTCGGGGCCCAGTTCCCGGACCATGGCTTCGAGTCTGGCCATCGCCGCGCCGGTGCTGACGCCGGGCGCCGTATCGGCGTTGATCCGCACCGATGTCAGGCCGTTGTAGCGTTCCAGCGTCGATTCGCTGTTGCCCCATTCCAGCGTGGCGAATGCGCCCAGCGACACCATCTGGCCGCTGGCGTTGCGCACGTGCACGCGCGCCAGGTGGGCGGCCTGCATGCGGAAGGGCGCATCGGCCTGCAGGATCACCCGGCGCACGCGGCCTTCGCGGGCCAGTTCGTCGATATAGCGCGAGCCGATCGTGGCCGACAGCGCGTGATGGATCGCCTCGGCGTCCACGCCGAAGCTCTCGGCCTTGCGATAGTCGATGGCCAGGTCCAGCGCCGGCGTGGGCTGGCCGGCGGTGGCGCGCACCTCGCCAAACAGCGGATCGGCCTTGGCGCGCGCGATCAGTTTGTCGCGGGCGGCGTAAAGGTCCTGCCGGCCGCCTTCGCGGCGCGTCACCAGCCGCATGTCGAGGCCGCTGGTGCTGCCCAGTTCGGGCAGGGCGGTGCCGTTGTACGGGTAGAGCTGCGCTTCACCCCGGCCGGGCCACGCTTCCAGGCCCTTGCTCAGGCGCGCCAGCACGACGTCGGCTGCATTGGCGCGGCCGCGCCGCTGCCAGTCGTCCAGCGACAGGAACACGCTCGCGCGCTGCTCGCCGGAGCCGCCGTTGTTCCAGCCCAGCAGCGAGAACGTGGTCTTGATCGGGAATTTCTCCTGCGTCATCCACTGTTCCAGCCGGGCGATGGTCTCGCGCGTCTGGGCCTGGGTGCTGCCCGGCGGCAGTTCCACGTCGATCACCAGTTCGCCGGTGTCTTCTTCGGGCAGGAAGCCGCCCGGCAACTGCCAGAGCATCAGCGCGCAGGCCGCCGTCATGGCCAGGTAGACCGCCAGCCAGCGCAGGCGCCGTTGCTGCAGCCGGTGGATCCAGCCGGCATAGCGCGTGGTGAAGGCGGCAAAGCGGGCTTCGAACCAGGCCAGCGGACCCCGCGCGGGCGCGGCGCCGTGACGCAGCAGCGTGGCGCACATGGCCGGCGCCAGCGTCAGCGCAAAGAACAGCGAGAACGCGATCGAGATCGCCAGCGTCATGGCGAAATGGCGGTAGATCACGCCCACCGCGCTGTCCATGAATGTCATCGGCACGAACACCGCGCACAGCACCAGCGTGACGGCCAGCAGCGCGCCCGAGACCTCGCGCATCGAGCGCGACGCGGCTGTGAACGCATCCACGCCGTCCTCGCGCATGATGCGCTCGACGTTTTCCACGACCACGATGGCGTCGTCGACCAGGATGCCGATGGCCAGCACCACGCCAAACAGCGTGATCACGTTCAGCGACAGCCCGAACGCCTGCAGGCAGGCCACCGTGCCCAGCAGCGACACCGGCACCACGACGCACGGGATCAGCGTGGCGCGCAGGTTGCCAAGGAACAGCCACAGGATCAGGAACACCAGCACCGTGGCCTCGCCCAGCGTCACCAGCACGCGCGTGATCGAGTTCTGCACGAAGTGGGCGGTGTCGTAGGAGATGTCGTACGCCACGCCGGCCGGAAAACCCCGCGCAGCCTCGTCCAGCGCCGCGCGCACGGTGCGCGAGGTGGCCAGCACGTTGGCGCCATCGGCCAGTTTCAGGCCCATCGACGCGGCCTCGCGGCCATTGAGCGACGAGGTGTAGCGGAAGTCCGCGGCGGCCATTTCCACGCGCGCCACATCGCGCAGCAGTACCGCCGAGCCGTCCCTGGCCGGCCGCAGCACGATGCGTTCGAACGATTCCGCACTGGCCAGCGGCGCGGGCGGCCTCACGATGGCCTGGAACGGTTGGCCGGGCGCGGCGGGCGCGCCGCCAAGCTGGCCGGGCGTGACGCTGCCGTTGCGGCCGCGGATGGCCGTTTCGACATCGGCGGTGGTCAGGCCGTAGGCGTGCAGCTGGTCGGGGTTGAACCAGACACGCAGCGCGTATTCGGCACTGTACGGTTCCACCTTGCCGATGCCGGGCAGGCGACGCAGCATGGGCAGCACCGTGCCCGCCGCATAGTCGGCCAGCGCGGTTTCCGACATCGTGCCGGTCTTCGAGATCAGCGACACGTACATGAACGGGCTGGCGCTGGCCTGGTCGACGTAGACGCCGCTGCGTCGCACCACCTCGGGCAGCAGCGGCTCGGCCTGCGCCACGCGGTTGCGCACGTTGACCTGCGCCAGTTGCGGATCGGTGCCCTGTTTGAACCCGATGGTGACCGTGGCCGTGCCGGCCTCGCTGTTCGAGTCGATGTAGAGCAGCCCGGGAATGCCGTGCATCTGCTGCTCCAGCACGGCCGTCACGCGGTCTTCCACGGTGCGCGCGGTGGCGCCGGGGTAGTCGGCGTACAGGATCACCATCGGCGGGGCCACGGCCGGGTATTGCGCCACCGGGATGCGGTTTAGCGCGACCAGGCCCGCAACCATGGTCAGGATGGCCAGCACCCACGCAAACGCGGGGCGGCGGAGGAAGAAATGCGCCATAGATGACGAACGACTGCTAACACCGTGCATCGCGCCCGGCCATGCGGCGGCGCGCCGAGACTCGGCGTGGGTTGGGTAGGTATCGCAATATCTGCCGCCGCGGGGCGGTGGGAATGCCGGGCGGTCGGTGGGCCGGTGAGGCCCGGTGGCACGGTCAACGCGGCCCGATGGCTCGGTCGGGCGGCGCAGCGCGCGCTTTTGGGTATGACGCTCCGGCCGCGTCGGGCCGGTGGCGAGTGTGGCGAATTATAAACATCGCCCCTTGTTGGTGCAATCAAAGGAAATGCTATGCATCAGCGGAGGCCGGCATGGCCGTTTCCGGATTTGCCCATGGCACACCCGCGACCTATCGTTACAGGTGCAGACCTCGGCGCAGGACTTCCATACGGCCACCCCCAAAGGAGACGTCATGAGCAAGAAGTCAAATATCACGACCTGGATCCTGATTGCGATGATCCTGGGCGCAGTGGTCGGCTATGCATGCAACACGGCGTTCCCCGATCCGAAGGTGGCCAAGGATATCGCCGGGTATATCTCGATCATCACCGACGTCTTCCTGCGGCTGATCAAGATGATCATCGCGCCACTGGTGTTCTCGACGCTGGTGATCGGTATCGCGCACATGGGTGATGCCAGTACGGTGGGGCGCGTCGGGGTGAAGGCGCTGGGGTGGTTCATCACCGCGTCGCTGGTATCGCTGACGCTGGGCCTGGTCATGGCCACGCTGCTGCATCCGGGCGTGAATATCGGCCTGCCGCTGCCCGACGTGGGTGCCGCCACCAACCTGAAGACCAACGCGTTCACGCTCAAGGATTTCGTGGCCCACCTGGTGCCCAAATCGGTGGCCGAGGCCATGGCCAACAACGAAATCCTGCAGATCGTGGTGTTTTCGATCTTCTTCGGCACGGCGATTGCCACGCTGGGCGAGCGCGGCGCACGCATGGCCGCCGTGATCGAGGATCTGGCGCAGATCATGCTGAAGATCACCGGCGCGGTGATGTGGCTGGCCCCCGTCGCGGTGTTCGCGGCGATTGCATCGACGGTGACCACGCAGGGGCTGGGCATCCTGATCACGTTCGCCAAGTTCATGGGCAGTTTCTACCTGGCGCTGTTCGTGCTCTGGGGGCTGCTGACGCTGGCCGGCTTCCTGTTCCTGGGCAAGCGCGTGTTCGAACTGGTGCGGCTGATCCGCGAGCCGTTCCTGCTGTCGTTCTCGACGGCCAGTTCCGAGGCCGCCTATCCGAAGCTGCTCGACTCGCTCGACCGCTTCGGCGTGAATCGCAAAATCTCCAGTTTTGTGCTGCCGCTGGGCTACTCGTTCAACCTGGACGGCTCGATGATGTACTGCACGTTCGCGGTGCTGTTCATCGCGCAGGCCTATGACATCCATCTGCCGATGGGCACGCAGATCACGATGCTGCTGTTGCTGATGCTGACCTCGAAGGGCATGGCGGGCGTGCCGCGCGCGTCGCTGGTGGTGATCGCGGCGACGCTGAACCAGTTCGGCATCCCCGAGGCCGGGCTGCTGCTGATCATGGGCGTGGACCAGTTCCTGGACATGGGCCGCTCGGCCACCAACGCTGTGGGCAATTCGATTGCGGCCGCCGTGGTGGCCAAGTGGGAAGGGCAACTGGCCAGCGGGCCGGTGCCCGAGACCGAGAAGGACATACCGGGAGAGGAGCCCCGCACGCCCGGCACCGCGGAGGCCTGACGCCATGCGCGCATCCGTCCGGAAGCTGGTGGCAAGGGGCCTGGCCGCGCTGATGCTGCTGGGCTGGGGCGCGATGGCTGCCCACGCGCAGGACGCCGTGGCGCTGTCCGGCACGCTGAAGAAGGCCAGGGACACCGGCGTGCTGACCATCGGCTACCGGGAGTCGTCGCTGCCGTTCTCGTATCTGAATCAGGCAAAGCGGCCGATCGGCTATTCGATCGATATCTGCCAGGCCATCGTCGAAGCCGCCGCCGCGGAGATCAGCCGCAACCTGACCGTGCAATGGGTGCCGGTGACGTCCGAAAATCGCTTCGACGCCATCACGTCGGGCAAGGCCGACCTGGAATGCGGATCGACCACGCGCAATGCCGAACGCATGCGCACGGTGGCGTTTTCGCCGGTGATCTTCGTGGCGGGCACCAAGCTGATGGTGCCGCGCAATTCGCCGGTGAAGACCTTCCGCGACCTCAAGGGCAAGACCGTGGTGGCCACGGCCGGCACCACCAATGCCAGCGCCATCGAGGACCTGTCCACGCGCTTCAACCTGGGCATCAAGCTGATCCGCGCCCGCGACCACGCCGATGCCTTCGAGGTGATGCGCCACGGCGGCGCCGATGCCTACGCCGGCGACGACGTGCTGCTGTACGGCTTCCTGGCCCACTACAACGCCGGCAAGCAGTTCATCGTGACCAGTGAATTCCTGTCCTACGACCCCTACGGCATCATGCTGCGCCGGGGCGATCCGCAGTTCGCGGCCGTGGTCGACAAGGCCGTGCGCGACCTGATCACCTCGGGCGAGCTGGGCCGCCTTTACAAGCAGTGGTTCCTGAACCGGCTACCCACCGGCGAGCGCCTGGGCATCCCGATGAGCGCGCAGCTGGAGGACATCATCGATGCCACGCCGCAGCAGCCGGAGTAGCGGAAAGGGGGGCGCTGCCGCTTCTTATCACAAGCCTATTCCCTGAAATATGCCGTGTAAGGCATATTGTCCGCCGACTAAATCATGAGGATGCGGTGTGGATGCACCACACTCATGCAGAATCAGTAAGCACAGTTAAGCGTTTGTGCACTGCGATGGCGCAAACTGTACTCTTCCGGCGGTACCTGTTCTGTACGTCCCTCGCGTCACATTCCGGGCCTAGTCTGCAACCATCGCAGCGAGCGTCCGGACATCACACGGAAAACCGGGCCGGGCACTCGGGCTTTTGTTCTGGAAGTCGCCCCCATGAGTACTCCCACGCCCGAAAAGGGGCATATCGCCCCCTACACGCACCCGGCCGCCGGCTGGGGTGCGCTCAAGCAGGTCGCCATCAACCTGGTCAAGGAAAAGGTTGCCGGCGGCAAATACAGGACGCTGTTCAAGCAGAACCAGCCGGACGGTTTCGACTGTCCGGGCTGCGCCTGGCCCGACCGCCAGCACGCGTCCACGTTCGAGTTTTGCGAGAACGGCGTCAAGGCCGTGGCTGCCGAGGCCACCAGCAAGCGCGTGACCAACGAGTTTTTCGCGAAATACACGGTCACGGAGCTGATGCAGCAGTCGGACTACGAACTGGAACAGCACGGCCGCCTGACCTATCCGGTGCGGTACGACGCCGCCACCGACAAGTACGTGCCGGTGGCGTGGGACGACGCGTTCCGCCTGATCGCCGATCACCTGCGCCGCCTGGACAGCCCCGACGCCGCCACGTTCTACACCTCGGGCCGCGCCAGCAACGAAGCCGCGTTCCTGTTCCAGCTGTTCGTGCGCATGTACGGCACCAACAACTTCCCGGACTGCTCGAACATGTGTCACGAGGCCACCAGCCGGGGCCTGCCGGTGACGGTGGGCGTGGGCAAGGCCACGGTGCTGCTCGACGACTTCCAGCTGGCCGACACGATCATGGTGTGGGGCCAGAACCCGGCCACCAACCATCCGCGCATGCTCAACGAACTGCGCGATGCGTCAAGGCGCGGCGCGAAGATCGTGTCGATCAACCCGCTCAAGGAGCGCGGCCTGGAGCGTTTTGTCAGTCCGCAGCATGTGACGGAAATGCTCGGTGGCAGCGGCACCCAGATTGCGTCGATGTTCGTGCGGCCCAAGCTGGCTGGCGACTTCGCGCTGCTCAAGGGCATTGGCAAGCGCGTGATCGAGCTTGACGACGCGGCCGTGGCCACCGGCGGCAAGCGCGTGGTCGATATCGCCTTCGTCAACGACCACACGGCCGGCTTCGAGGCATTCGCCGCCGACCTGCGCGCCGAGAGCTGGGCCGACATCGTGGCCGAATCGGGCGTGACGCGCGAGGATATCGACGCGCTGGCCGACGTCTACGTCAACAGCGAGCGCACCATCATGTGCTGGGGCATGGGCCTGACGCAGCACAAGGAGAGCGTGCGCACGATCCAGCTGCTGTCCAACGTGATGATGCTGCGCGGCAATATCGGCCGGCCCGGTGCGGGCCTGATGCCGGTGCGCGGCCATTCGAACGTGCAGGGCGACCGCACGATGGGCATCGAGGAACAGCCCGACGACGCCTTCCTGGACCGCCTGGGCGCCACGTTCGGCTTCGAGCCGCCGCGCCACCATGGCCAGGATGTGGTGGCCGCCATCAACGCGATGCTCGAAGGCAAGGTCAAGGTGTTCGTGGGCCTGGGCGGCAATTTCTCGATCGCCACCCCGGACACGCCCCGTACCTGGCAGGCGCTGCGCCAGTGCGACCTGACCGTCAATATCGCCACCAAGCTGAACCGCAGCCACCTGGTGATCGGGCGCGATGCGCTGCTGCTGCCGACGCTGGGCCGCACCGAGGTGGACGAGCAGGGCGGCGTGCCGCAGGGCGTGACCGTGGAAGATTCGGTCTGCATGGTGCATATCTCGTATGGGATGAACAAGCCGGCGTCGCCGCACCTGCTGTCGGAAACCATGATCGTGGCGAGGATGGCGGACGCCACGCTGGGATCGAACAAGGTGGACTGGCTGTGGTTCGCGCAGGATTACGCGCGCATCCGCGACGCCATCGAAAAGGTGATTCCGGGCTTCGAGCGCTACAACGAGCGCGTGGCGCAGCCGGGCGGCTTCCACCTGACGCCGGCCTCGCGTAACCGCGTGTGGCGCACGGCGTCGGGCAAGGCGCAGTTCCTGGTGCACGCGATCGACCGCGACACGCCGATCAAGCGCGCCCGCGCCAAGTACGGCGACGACCTGCTGGTGATGATGACCACGCGCTCGCACGACCAGTACAACACCACGATCTATGGCCTGGACGACCGCTATCGCGGCGTGTTCGGCCTGCGCCGCGTGGTGTTCATCAACCGCGCTGATCGCGAGCGGCTCGGGTTTGCAGAGGGCGAACGTGTAAATATCACCAGTGTCTGGGAAGACGACGTGACGCGCCATGTGCAAGACTTCCTGCTCGTCGACTACGACATTCCGGCCGGTTGCCTGGGCGCGTACTATCCGGAGACGAATCCGCTGGTGCCGCTGGAAAGCATCGGCGACCGGTCGGGCACGCCCACGTCGAAGTCGATCCCGGTGCTGCTGCAGCGCGCCGGGTAAGGCTGAAGTCCACCGCAGGGGGTAGTACATGGCCGAACGCGGCTACATCACGCGCGAGGTTCGCCGCCACCAGGGCGACGCCGTCGCGCTGGAGATCGACAACGTGGCCGAGGAAATACCGGTCGCGCTGGTCTACAACGACATCTCGCATGCGGTGATGATGGCCACGCCGCTGGACCTGGAGGCGTTCGCGGTCGGCTTTTCGCTGACCGAGGGCATTGTCGACAGCGTGCGCGAGATCTACGACGTCGAGGTGCAGCCCGGCTGCGATGGCATCGAGGTACGCCTGCAGATCAGCCAGCGAGCCTTCATGGCCATGAAGGAACGCCGCCGCACGCTGGCCGGCCGTACCGGCTGCGGCGTCTGCGGCATCGAGAGCCTGGCCCTGCTCGACCTGGTGCCCGAGCCGCTGGCAACGGCGCGCACCATCGCGCCGACGGCGGCCATGATCCGGCACGCGGCCGATGCGCTGCGCGCCCGCCAGCAGCTGATGGCGGCCACCGGCGGCGTTCACGCCGCGGCGTGGTGCGGGGCCGATGGCCAGTTGCGTGCGGTGTTCGAGGACGTGGGGCGCCACAACGCGCTGGACAAGCTGATCGGCCATCTGGCCCGGGCGCGCGAAGCCTTCGGCGACGGGTTCGTATTCCTGTCCAGCCGGGCCAGCTACGAACTGGTGCGCAAGGCCGCACGCATGCAGATTCCGATGCTGGCGACGATCTCGGCGCCGACCTCGCTGGCCATCCGCATCGCGGAACAGGCCGGCGTGCGGCTGCTGAGCTTTTGCCGCCAGGATGGCTTCGTCGAATACACTTCGCCTGAATCCGTATTAGCATCCGATTCGCTGGTGGCCGCAGGCTGACGCCTGGGTCGTCCGGCGCCCCCGGACCATCCAGAAAAGGCGAAGACCCGTTGGCAACCGCAACCCTGTACGAAAAGCTCGCGGCCGATATCGAGGCGCTGGTGCAGCAGGGCGTGCTGCTGCCCGGCGAAAAGATCCCGTCAGTGCGCCAGGCGGCCCAGCACCACCGGCTGAGCATCACCACGGTCATCCGCGCCTATCTGCTGCTGGAATCGCGTGGCATCCTGGAAAGCCGGCCCCAATCCGGCTACTTTGTGCGGGCCCGGCCCGGCGAGCCGGCCATCGACCTGCAGCCCACGCGCCCGGCCGCGCGGCCGTCGGCCGTGGATGTCAGCGCGCTGGTGCTGTCCACGCTGCGCTCGATCCGCGCCGATGACGCCGTGCCGCTGGGCTCGCCATACCCTGACCCGAAGCTGTATCCGTGGCAGCGCATCATCCAGTACGCCAACGCCATCGGCAAACGCTATGACACCTGGAGCGTGCTCGATGACCTGCCGCCGGGGTCGCCGGAGCTGATCCGGCAGATCACGCGCCGCTATCTGGAAAACGGCTACACGGCCGATCCGAACGAGGTTGTCGTGACGATTGGCGCGACCGAGGCCATCAACCTGTGCCTGCAGGCCGTGGCAAGGCCGGGCGACACGATCGCCGTGGAGTCGCCCACCTACTACGCGATGCTGCACGCCATCGAACGGCTGGGCATGCGCGCCGTGGAGGTGGCCACCGATCCCGTGGAAGGCATCGACGTGCAGGCGCTGGCCCGGCTGATCGACGAGCGGCCCGTAGCCGCCTGCATGGTCATGCCGAATTTCCAGAATCCGCTGGGCTTCCAGATGTCCGACGCGCGCAAGCAGGCGCTGGTGACCCTGCTGACCGAGCGCGACATCCCGGTCATCGAGAACGACGTCTATGGCGAGCTGTACTACGGCGATGCCCATCCAACTTCGCTGAAATCCTATGACACGGCCGGCATCGTGCTGCACTGCTCGTCGTTCTCGAAGACGCTGACCAATGCCTACCGCATTGGCTGGGCGCTGCCCGGGCGGTACAAGGAGAAAGTGGAGCGGCTCAAGTTCCTGAACACGCTGACCACCTCGACGATTCCGCAGCTGGCCATCGCCGAGTTCCTGCGCCGCGATGGCTACGACTATCACCTGCGCCGCGTGCGCAAGGCCTACGCCCAGCAGGCCAACATCATGGCGGCCTCCGTGCGGCGGTTTTTCCCGGCGGGCACGCGGGTGTCGCGCCCGGCCGGCGGCTATGTGCTGTGGGTGGAACTGCCCGAAGAGGTGGACGCCATGGCGCTGTACCACGCCGCGCTGGAGCGGCGCATCACGGTGGCGCCGGGGCACATCTTCTCGCCGGTGCCCAGCTACACGAACTGCATCCGCCTGAACTACAGCGGCGCCTGGTCGGAAGAGGTGGAAGCCGCCGTGATCACGCTGGGCAAGCTCGTGGCGACATTACAAGAAAGGGAGACGACATGACGAACGACGCGGCAGACGACATGCCGGAAGGCGAGGACGATGACCTGGACCCCGTGGTAGGGGCGATCCTCAAGACGCTGTGGGACCACGGCCAGAGCGGGGCCGACAAGGATCTGTCCCTGGCCCGGCTGAGCAAGCGTGCCAGCGTGCAGATGAGCGTACTGCGGCGCGTGCTGACCCAGTTGGGGGCCGCCGATCTGGTCGACACGGTCATCGAGGAAGACGGGCGCGGCACGGCGCGGCTGACCGACGAAGGTCAGGCGGTGTGCGGCCAGCTGTTTGGCGAGCCGGATGGCGGCGACGCGGCGCCGCCGGTGCTGCATTGAAGGCGTTGATGGCTCCCCCTCTCCCATGCACGGGGGAAGGGGGGCGATATACCGTCACACTACCTTGCCGGGATTCATCAGTCTCTGCGGGTCCAGCGCCTGCTTGATCGCGCGCATCATGGCCAGTTCGACGTCGCTCTTGTAGCGGCGGTTTTCCTCCAGCTTGAGCTGGCCCAGGCCGTGTTCGGCCGAGATCGATCCGTTATGGGCGTGGACGCTGTTGTGGACGATCAGGTTGATGGCGTCCTGGTGCTTCAGGAACTGATCGTTGTCCACGCCGACCGGCGGCGACACGTTGTAGTGCAGGTTGCCGTCGCCCAGGTGGCCGAACGTGACCATGCGCGACCCGGGGAAGGCGTCCTGCAGCAGCGCGTCGGTGGTTTCAATGAAATCGGCCACGCGCGAGATGGGCACGGCGATGTCGTGCTTGACGTTCTTGCCTTCTTCCACCTGGGCCAGCGGAATATGCTCGCGCAGGTTCCAGAAATCGCGCGACTGCTGCACCGATTCCGCCACCACCGCGTCGGTCACCACGCCGGCGTCGAAGGCCGCTTCCATCATGGTCTCGAAGATGTGCCGCGCGTGGTCCTCGCTCTCGCTGTCGGACAGTTCCAGCAACACCAGTTGCGGATGGTGCTCGCTGAACGGATAGCGCAGCTGCGGAAAGTGCTTGGTCACCAGGTCGATGCACATGGCCGACATCAGCTCGAAGCCGGTGAGCATGGCGCTGGCGTGCGACTGGGCGATGGCCAGCAGGGCCAGCGCGGCGCGCGGGCTCTTGACCGCGGCCAGCGCCGTCACGCGGGCGCGCGGCGCCGGGAACAGCTTCATCACGGCGGCGGTGATGATGCCGAGCGTGCCTTCGGCGCCGATGAACAGATCGCGCAGGTCGTAGCCGGTATTGTCCTTGCGCAGCCCGCGCAAGCCGTCCCAGACCTCGCCGCGTACGTTGACCACCTCCAGCCCCAGGCACAGTTCGCGCGTATTGCCATAGCGCAGCACGGCCGTGCCGCCCGCATTGGTGGACAGGTTGCCGCCGATGGTGCAGCTGCCCTCGGCCGCCAGCGACAGCGGAAACAGGCGCCCATGCTCGCGCGCCACGTCCTGCAGCTGCTGCAGGATCACGCCGGCTTCCACGGTGATCGTGTTGTTGAGCGGGTCCACCTGGCGCACGCGGTTCATGCGCTGCAGCGACAGCACCACCGCGCCCCTTGCGGCCGATTCGCCGGCCCCGGGCGTGGCGCCGCCGCACAGCCCGGTGTTGCCGCCCTGCGGCACCACGGCCAGCTTGTGCGCGTGGCAGGCATGCATCACGGCGGCCACTTCCTCGGTGGTGCCGGGACGCAGCACGGCCAGCGCGTCGCCGGTATAGCGGCGGCGCCAGTCCGTCAGGTATGGCGCCTTGTCGGCCGCATCGGTCAGCACGTTTTGCGGACCGATGGCGGCGCGGCAGAGATCGAGGAACGAGTCGGAATGCACGGCGGTCATGGCAATCAGGAGGGTTGGGACGTTTTGGCGATGGCCTTGGCGCGGCGCTTGTAGGGCCGCAGGTACAGGATCGTGGCGACGAAGAACACCAGCGTCAGGGCCACCTCGCCCCATGCCAGCCACGACGACGGGGCGCGGTCGCTGGTGGCGCGCACGATGCCTTCGGTGAAGTACAGCAGGATCAGCATCGACGACCATTGCATGGTGTAGCGGTTGCGCGTCCAGACGCCGCGCACCACCGGCAGCAGCAGCACGCACTTCAGGACCAGCCACGATCCGCCCGGGCGCAGGGGCGCCAGCACCCATTCCCAGGCGATGCATAGCGCGATCAGCGCGATCAGGCTGGCCAGGCTCAGGCGCCAGAGCGGCGGGCTGTGCAGCGAGCGATCGTCGGGCGTCTTCATCGTGCGGCCAGCTTCAAGGCCGTCTGCGCCAGCCGGCGGCCCATGGCCGTGGCCAGCGCGGCTTCCTGGTCGGTGACCGGGCCGTGGTTGTCGACGTGAGCGTGATGGCTGGGTCCGTAAGGCGTGCCGCCGGCCGTGGTGGTCATCAGGCCGGCCTCGGAATAAGGCAGGCCGACGATCACCATGCCGTGGTGCAGCAACGGCAGCATCATCGACAGCAGCGTGGTTTCCTGGCCGCCATGCAGGCTACCGGTCGACGTGAACACGCAGGCCGGCTTGCCCGTCAGCGCGCCGGACAGCCACTGGGCGACCGTGCCATCGAGGAAATACTTCATCGGCGCGGCCATGTTGCCGAAGCGGGTGGGGCTGCCCAGCGCCAGGCCGGCGCATTCTTCGAGGTCTCGCAGTTCCGCGTAGGGCGCGCCTTCCGGCGGAATGTCGGGCGCGGTGGCCTCGCAGACGGTGGATACGGGCGGCACGGTACGCAGCCGGGCCTGGGCGCCGGGAACGCTTTCGATGCCGGTGGCGATCAGTTCGGCGAGTCTGCGGGTGGCGCCGTGGCGGCTGTAGTAAAGGACGAGGATGTCGGTCATGAGCGGGACAGGCGCGCCGGGCAGGGACCGGCAGGGGCCGGCGCCATGGATCAAGGTGGAGAACGGCGGAAACGGCGCCGCAGGACGATCCGCGTATTATAGTTGGGGCGCTGCCGGAAGTGACGCCCCCGATGCCGCGCACTGCCGTGCCGGTGCCCGGCCCCGGCGCGCAGCGACGGATCGGCGTCGCATCCTTATTTGACATCCACGGAGAAAGCCCCCGCATGTCCGCTGTCCGCATTGCCCGCCTGCGCAGGGAATGGAACCTGCAGAAGGTGCGCGCACTGGCCCGCTACGCGCTGCGCCGCGCTGGCGAAAACCGGCTGCCGCAGGTGGCCGCCAGCCTGACATTTACGACGTTCCTGTCCGTAGTGCCCGTGCTGACCGTGGCATTCGCGCTGCTGGCCGCGTTTCCGGTGTTTCGCGAGTTTCGGGGCCAGATCGAAGGCTTCCTGTTCCAGAACCTGATCCCGGGCGGCAATATCAGCGATTCGGTGTCGCGCTACCTTGGGCAGTTTTCCAAGAGCGCGCGCGGGCTGACCGCACTGGGGCTGGGCGGCCTGATGGTGACGTCGGTGCTGACCATGCTGACCGTGGAAGACGCGCTCAACGCCATCTGGCGTGTCAAGCGGCGGCGCCCGCTGGCCCAGCGGGTACTGGTGTTCTGGGCCGTGCTGACGCTGGGCCCGGTGCTGATCGGCGGCAGCCTGTCGGTCAGTTCGTACCTGATCTCGGTCTCGATGGGCTACGTCGGCAACCTGCCGTTCGGCATGAGCCTGGTGGTCGGCCTGATCCCGATCGGCCTGACCGCGCTGGCCTTTGCCTTCCTCTACATGGCTGTGCCGTATGCGTACGTGGATTGGCGCGACGCGATCTTCGCCGGCATCGTGGCCGCCGTGGCATTCGAGGTGGCCAAACGCGCCTTTGGCTATTTCATTACCCATATTCCGACCTACACGGCCGTCTACGGCACCTTTGCCGTGCTGCCGCTGTTCCTGCTGTGGATGTATGTGAGCTGGCTGGTGACGCTGCTGGGCGCCACCATCGCGGCGAACCTGCCGGTCATCCGCGAGGGCCACTGGCGCCGTCGCACGTTCGCGGGCAGCGAGTTCTTCGACGCGCTGGGCGTGCTCTACGTGCTGTACCGCGCCCGCGAGGAAGTGCCGCGCAGCGTGGGCGAGCTGGACATGGGGCGCAAGCTGCGGGTGGAGGCCGACTACCTGGCCGGGCTGCTGGCCAAGCTCAAGGCGCTGCACCTGGTGGGCAAGCTGCAGCAGGACCATGGCCAGGCACACTGGGCGCTGCTGTGCGACCCGTCGCAGGTGACGCTGCGCACGCTGCACGACCGGCTGGTGCTGAACATGGCGCGCCTGCCGCGCACGGCGCTGGCGCAGCAGATGCAGGGGGTGGAAGTGCTGCGCGGCATCCTGGACAACCCGCAGCTGGACCAGTCGCTGGAAGCCGTGTTTCGCGCCCAGACCGCCGATGCGGCCGCCAACGAAGCGGCAGGGCCGGTGATCCAGGCGGTGCCGCCGGGCCGGCACGGGCAGGGCTGAGCGCGCCGCTCAGGGCCCGCAAGCCGGCACGGATTCAGAACGGAATCTTGCCGCGCAGGATATCGGCATACATCACCCAGTCACCCATCAGGCTGTAGAACGGGTGCCGGAAGGTGGCCGGGCGGTTCTTCTCGAAGCCGAAATGCCCGACCCAGGCAAAGGCATAGCCCGATACCAGCGCGGCCAGCAGCCACCAGGCGTTGCCGGTGACCACCAGCGTGACCAGGCAGGCCAGCGCCAGCGTGGATCCGGCGAAATGCAGGCGCCGGCAGGTGCGGTCGCGGTGCTCGCTCAGGTAGTACGGATAGAAATCGGCAAAGCTGGCGAATTCCTTGGCATGGGCCTGGGCCATCGCAGTCTCCTGATTTTTGGTCTTTTTCCGATCCTTCTACAGTGTAGACCTTGCAAACGCGGCCAGCGCGTCGAGCACCTCGTCGGGTTTTTCGCCCATCATCGCGTGGCCGCTCGGCACTGTCACGACGCGGGCCCTGGGCATCTTGCCGGCCAGCGCCTGGGCCGCCTTCGGCGAGGTCATCATGTCCTTGCTGCCGACGATGAACAGTGCCGGACAGGCCACGGCCGCGGCGGCTTCGTCGCCATGTGCATAGCCGTTGCAGGCGGAGAAATCGGTGTGGAACACATGGGCGCCGGGGTTGCGGGCGCTCACGCGCTCCATCAGCCGCTGGCTGCCGCCGTGCATCCATGCGCCCGGCCCCGGCGACGACGGCTTGCTGGCCAGGCTGGAAATGGACCACTGGTTGACCATCGCGATGGCATCGCCTTCGCGGTGCAGCGCGGCGTCGAGCAGGGCGTCGGATACCTTCATGGGATAGGCGGTGGCCAGCAGCCCGATGCCGCGCACGGCCTGCGGATGGCGGGCCGCGCATTCGAGCGCGATCAGCGACCCCATGCTGTGGCCGACCACCAGCGCCGGGGCCGTGACGCCGGCTGCGCCGGCCAACGCCATGACCCAGTCGGCCATGTCCTCGACGGTGGTCAGCGGCGCGCCCGCGCTGCGGTTGTGGCCGGGCAGGTCCACGGCCAGCACCGAGAAGCCGTGATTGGCGAACCAGCGCGTCTGCAGCGCCCAGACACTGTGATCGTTCTGGGCGCCGTGGACGAAGATGGCGCAGGGCAGGGCGGGGTCGAACGGCTTGCCGCCCGTGTAGGCATAGGCCGCGTGGCCGGAGACGGTCAGTTTCATTACGCCTTGCCCCCCATGGCCTTTTCGGCGGCCTTGAGACCGCGTTTCAGGTCGTCGATCAGGTCGTCCGGATCTTCCAGGCCGATCGACAGCCGGATCGTACCTTCGCCAATGCCGGCGGCTTTCAGCGCAGCGGCGTCCATGCGGAAGTGCGTGGTCGACGCCGGGTGGATCACCAGCGAGCGGGCATCGCCCACATTGGCCAGATGCGAGAACAGCGCCAGGCTTTCGATAAAGCGTTGCCCGGCCTTGCGGTCGGCCTTCAGGTTGAAGCTGAACACGGCGCCGCAGCCGCGTGGCAGTAGCCGTTTCGCCAGTTCGTGGTCGGGGTGAGATTCCAGTTCGGGGTAGGCCACCGATTCCACCATCGGATGTCCGGCCAGGAACTGCACCACGCGGCGCGTATTGTCGACGTGGCGGCTCATGCGCAGCGGCAGCGTCTCGATGCCCTGCAGCAGTTGCCAGGCGGCCATCGGATTCATGCACGCGCCAAAGTCGCGCAGCCCTTCGCGGCGCGCGCGCAGCAGGAATGGCGCCACCGTGCTTTCCTCGGTGAAGACCATGTTGTGGAAGCCCTCGTACGGTTCGGACAATTCCGGGAATTTGCCTGATGCCTCGAAATCGAACGTGCCGCCTTCGGCCAGCACGCCGCCGATGGTGGTGCCGTGGCCGCCCAGGAACTTGGTGGCCGAGTGGTAGAGCAGGCCGGCGCCATGGTCGAACGGGCGCAGCAGGTAGGGCGTGGTGAACGTGGAATCCACCAGCAGCGGAATGCGGTGCTCCTGGCCAAGCTGGGCCACGGTGGCGATGTCCAGCACGTCCAGGCCGGGGTTGCCCAGCGTCTCGCCAAACAGCAGCTTCGTCTCCGGACGGATGGCGGCGCGCCAGGCATCGATATCGCGCGGATTGACGAAGGTGGTCTCGATGCCGAAGCGGCGCAGCGTGTAGTGCAACAAATTGTGCGAGCCGCCATACAGCGCGGTGGACGCCACGATATGCGAGCCGGCCCCCATCAGCGTGGCCACGGCGAGGTGCAGAGCGGCCTGGCCCGAGGCCGTGCCGATGGCTCCGGCGCCGTTTTCCAGCGCGGCCACGCGTTCCTCGAACACGGCGACGGTGGGGTTGCTGATGCGCGAATAGACGTGACCCGCGCGTTCCATGTTGAACAGCGACGCCGCGTGCTCGCTGTCGCGGAACACGAACGACGTGGTCAGGTGGATCGGTGTGGCACGGGCCCCGGTGGCGGGGTCGGGCGCGGCGCCGGCGTGCAGGGCCAGCGTGTCGAAACGGCTGCCAGACGATGTGGACATGGCGGGAAGGGGCCCGTTTGGCCGGGCCGCGAGTGGTTGTCTCCGACGGCATCCTAGCACCATGCGCCACTCGGGGCAGCCCGGGTTTTTCCCGCCGGATGGCGGCCCCGGGCCCGCCTGGCAGGCCTCTGGAGGCCACGCTCGCTTTACTTGAGACGGCGGTTTGGGCTAGCATCGACCATCAAACCTGAGCCACAGACCCTGCAATACAAGGCAGCCCCGGAGACACCATCATGAAAGTCAGCGACATCCTGCAGATCAAGGGCAATACGCTCTTTACCGTCACGCCGGATACGCCGCTGCAGCAGGCGATCCAGACCATGGCAGAGCACGACATCGGCTCGCTGGTGGTCATGGAGTACGGCGACCTCGTCGGCATGCTGACCTTCCGCGAAATCATCGAGGTGCTGGCCGCCAACAACGGCACGCTGGGCCCCGTGGGCATCCGCAAGGTCATGGACGACGCGCCGCTGACCTGCACGCCCGAAACCGACGTCAACGAGGTGCGCCGGATGATGCTCGAGCGCCACACCCGCTACCTGCCGGTCCTCGAAAAACGCACGTTGATGGGCGTGATCTCGTTCTACGACGTGGCCAAGGCCGTGGTCGAGGAGCAGAGCTTCGAGAACAAGATGCTCAAGGCGTACATCCGCGACTGGCCGGAAGAAAAGGAACAGCCGGCGCGCTGAGCTTGCGCCCGGTCCGGTGCCGCCCCCGGCATCGGACTCCCTCCGGCGTGAGACTTGTCTAATTTAGGCGCATCCCCATAGCCGATCCTGCCCGCTGCTGGCATGATGGCGGCGAACTGATGCCCCGGCGGGTCACCGGGGTCCACATCCTGTTTGCCATCGATGAGCCAACAAAGCCAGTTTCGCCTGCTTGGCGTGCGCCGTTTCGCCCCGTTTTTCTGGACGCAGTTCCTGGGGGCCATGAACGACAACGTCTTCAAGGTCGCCTTCACCTCGCTGGTCACCTATCACGCCGCGCTGTTCGACGGCGTCGATCCGCATAGCGCCGCCTTCCTGATTTCCGCCATCTTTATCGCGCCGTTCGTGCTGTTTTCGGCCACCAGCGGGCAGATCGCCGACAAGATCGAGAAATCGCGGCTGATCCGGCTGGTGAAGTCGCTGGAGATCGGCATCATGCTGCTGGGCCTGGCCGGCTTCTACCTGCACAGCGCCACGCTGCTCTACATGGGCACGTTCCTGATGGGGCTGCACTCCACGCTGTTCGGGCCGGTCAAGTTCGCCTATCTGCCCCAGCATCTGGACCAGACCGAACTGGTGGGCGGCAACGGGCTCGTGGAAATGGGCACCTTCGTCGCCATCCTGCTGGGCACGCTGCTGGGCGGCGAACTGGCGGGCCTGACTGGCGCCGATGGCAAGGTGGTCGGGCCGCTCTACGTGGGTATCGTCTGCGTGGTCATCGCGGTGGCCGGGCGCACCGTGTCGCAGGGCGTGCCGCTGTCGCCAGCGCCCCAGCCGGACCTGCGCATCAACTGGAATCCGTTTACCGAGACCTGGCGCAACCTGATCCTGGCGCGCCAGAGCCGCGTGGTGTTCCAGAGCCTGCTGGGCATTTCCTGGCTCTGGTTCCTGGGTGCCACCTTCCTGACGTCGTTCTTCAGTTTTGCCAAGGATGTGCTGGGCGGCGACCAGAACGTGGTCACGCTGCTGCTGGCCGTGTTCTCGGTCGGCATCGGCATCGGGTCGCTGCTGTGCGAGCGGCTGTCGGGGCGCCATGTGGAAATCGGCCTTGTGCCATTCGGGTCGATCGGCATGACGGTGTTCGCGGTGGATCTCTATTTCGCCACGCAGGGCCATGCCACGAGCGGCACGCTCAGCGGCGTGGGGGGCTTCCTCGCGCAGTCCGGCCACTGGCGCGTGCTGATCGACCTGTTCTGCGTGGCGATGTTCGGCGGCTTCTACAGCGTGCCGCTCTACGCGTTGATCCAGAGCCGCTCGGCGCCCACGCACCGGGCGCGCATCATCGCCGCCAACAACATCCTGAACAGCTTCTTCATGATCGGCGCGTCGCTGCTGGGCGTGTTCATGACGCAGGCCGGCTATTCGATCCCGCAGCTGTTCCTGGTGGTGGGGCTGCTCAATGCCGTGGTGGCCATCTATATCTATACGCTGGTGCCCGAGTTCCTGTTGCGCTTCATCGCCTGGCTGCTCGTGCATACGATCTACCGGCTGCGCCGCGTGAATGCCGAGCGGATTCCGGAAGAGGGCGCCGCCGTACTGGTCTGCAATCACGTGAGCTTTGCCGATGCCGTGGTGCTGATGGCGGCCAGTCCGCGTCCGGTGCGCTTCGTGATGGATCACAATATCTTCAAGGTGCCGGGGCTGTCGTGGTTTTTCCGCCAGGCCAAGGCCATTCCGATTGCGCCGGCGCGCGAGAATCCCGCACTGCTGGCGCGCGCCTACGACGCCGTGGCAGCCGCGCTGGAAGACGGCGAACTGGTCTGCATCTTCCCGGAGGGCAAGATCACGGCCACCGGCGAGATCAATCCGTTCAAGACCGGTGTCACGCAGATCATCCAGCGCACGCCGGTGCCGGTGGTGCCGATGGCGCTGCGCGGCCTGTGGGGCAGCTTCTTCTCACGCAAGGGCGCGCCGGCCATGACCCGGCCGTTCCGGCGCGGCCTGCTGAGCAAGCTCGAACTGGTGGTAGGCGAGCCGGTGCCACCGGAGGCAGCGACCCCCGAAAGTCTGCAACAGATGGTGCTTGCCCTGCGCGGCGACTGGAAATAACGATGATCACCCTGTTCACGTTTGGTCCCGCGTTCGGCCTGCCCGACGCCAGCCCGTTCGTCATCAAGGCCGAGATGCTGCTGAAGCTGGCCGGTCTGCCCTACCAGACAAAGCGCGGCAACGTGCGCCGGGCGCCCAAGGGCAAGCTGCCGTACCTGGACGACATGGGGCGGCAGGTGGCCGATTCGACGCTGATCCGCTGGCATATCGAGAAGACCTATCACGTGGATTTCGACGAGGGGCTGACGCCGGCCGAGCGCGGCGCGGCCTGGGCGGTGGAAAAGCTGCTCGAAGACAATCTTTACTGGGCCGTGGCGCGCGTGCGCTGGCTGGAAGGCGACAACTTCGAGCGCGGGCCGGCGCAATTTTTCAACGTGGTGCCGGGGCCGCTGCGCGGCATGGTCAAGGCGCTGGTCAAGCGCCGCGTGCGCCAGATGCTGTGGTCGCAGGGCCTGGGGCGCCATAGCGTGGACGACATGACGGCCATCGCGGTACAGGGCGTGCAGGCCGTGGTCGACATCCTCGGCGACAAGCCGTACCTGATGGGCGACCGGCCATGCGGCGCCGACGCCACCCTGTTCGCGTTTGCGTCCAGCCTCCAGTCGCCGGTGTTTGAGACGCCCATCCGTGCCGCCGCGCAGTCGCACGCCAACCTGCAGGGCTATCTGGCACGCATGCGGGCGCAGTTTTATCCCGATTTCGTCGGCAGCGGCGTGTTCGCACCGGATTTCGGCAAGCCGGCGGCCGGCATTGGCGCCACCGCCGCCGCAGGCGCCTGAGCTGGCGTCGGGCCGGCATCCGGCGTGGGAATGCGGCCGGCGAGGCGTCTGTCCGGACGCTAATGGCCGTACAATGTAGCCCGTCCCCCAATTCCTGCGCATTTCAACCATGTCTGGCAATACCCTCGGCCTGCTTTTCACAGTCACCACGTTCGGCGAATCGCACGGACCGGCCATTGGCGCGGTTGTGGATGGCTGCCCGCCGGGCATGTCGCTGACCGAAGCCGACATCCAGATCGATCTGGACCGCCGCAAGCCCGGCACGTCGCGCCATGTGACGCAGCGCCAGGAGCCGGACCAGGTGGAAATCCTGTCGGGGGTGTTCGAGGGCAAGACCACGGGCACGCCGATCTGCCTGCTGATCCGCAATACCGACCAGCGCAGCAAGGACTACGGCAATATCGTCGAGACCTTCCGGCCGGGCCACGCCGACTACACCTACTGGCACAAGTACGGTATCCGCGACTATCGCGGCGGCGGCCGTTCGTCGGCCCGCCTGACAGCGCCGGTGGTGGCCGCGGCGGCCATCGCCAGGAAGTGGCTGCGCGAGCAGTACGGCACCGAGATCCGGGGCTACATGTCGCAACTCGGCGAAATCGAGGTGCCCTTTACCGACTGGAAGCATGTGCCGGAGAACCCGTTCTTCGCGCCGAACGCCGACATCGTGCCCGAGCTGGAAACCTATATGGATGCGCTGCGCCGCGATGGCGATTCCGTCGGCGCGCGCATCGAGGTCGTGGCCAGCGGCGTGCCGGTGGGCCTTGGCGAGCCGCTGTTCGACAAGCTCGACGCCGATATCGCGCACGCGATGATGGGTATCAACGCGGTCAAGGGCGTGGAAATTGGCGCCGGTTTCGACAGCGTGGCCCAGCACGGCACCGTGCATGGTGACGAACTGACGCCAGAGGGCTTCCGCACCAACAACGCCGGCGGTGTGCTGGGTGGCATCTCCACCGGGCAGGACGTGACCGTGTCGCTGGCGATCAAGCCGACATCGAGCATCCGCACCGCGCGGGAATCGATCGACAAGGCGGGCCAGTCGGCCAGCGTCGAGACGTTCGGCCGCCACGACCCGTGCGTGGGCATCCGTGCCACGCCCATTGCCGAGGCGATGCTGGCGCTGGTGCTGATGGATCATGCGCTGCGCCATCGCGCCCAGTGCGGTGACGTGCGCGTCGAGACCCCGCGCATCGCGGCGCAGGTCAAATCCTGAGTACCGCCTCATACCGGCCGGGGTCGATCGACCCGGCCACCTATCTCCGTTTCGGACTTTTCTACCTCGGCTACTACGGCTACGTCGGCGTCATCTCGCCGTATGTGAGCCTGTTCTTCGCCGATCGCGGCTTCTCGCCGGTGCAGATCGGCGTACTGATGGCCTGCTTCCAGCTGAGCCGCATCGTCGGGCCGTATCTGTGGGGCTGGCTGTCGGACGTCACCCATACGCGCGTGAAGCTGCTGCGGCTGGCGGCCGTCGCGTCGCTGCTGGCGTTCCTGGCCGTGCCCGGCGTCCACAGTTACGGCGGCATGATGGCGATGATGATCGGGCTCAACCTGATTACCAGTGCCATGTCGCCCTTGGGCGATGCGCTGACGATTTCCACGCTGCGGCGCCATGGCGCGTTCGACCACCGCTATGGCCGCGTGCGCATGTTTGGCTCGGTGGGGTTTATCGCGGCCGTGCTGCTGGGCGGCGCGCTGTTCGAACACTTCGGCATGCCGGCTTTCCCATGGCTGGCCAGTGCGATGCTGGCGCTGTTCGCTGTGGTGGTCTTCGGGCTGCGCGATGCCGAAGACGAAGGGCCGCGCGTGAAGCCGCCCCCGGCGCTGCCGCTGCTGCGCCGGCCCGACGTCGCATGGTTCCTGGCGTCGGCCTTCCTGATGATGTTCGCCCACGCGGCGCTCTACGTGTTCTATTCGCTGTACCTGGAGCAACTGGGCTATAGCAAGATCGCCATTGGCGTGATGTGGACCATCGGCGTGGTGGCCGAGATCGTGTTCTTTTTCTATCAGGGGCGGCTCTTTGGCGCGCTGGCACTGCGCACGATCCTGGCGGGCACCTTCGTGCTGGCGGCCGTGCGCTTCGGGGTGACCGGCTACTTCGCGCAGTACGCGTGGCTGATGGCCGCCGTGCAGATCCTGCATGCGGCCACGTTCGCCGCGCACCACAGCGCCAGCCTCAAGCGGCTGCAGCGTTGGTTCGCCGGGCCGTTGCAAGGGCGCGGGCAGGCACTTTATACGGGCATTTCCTACGGTCTGGGCGGAACGCTCGGCGGCCTGGTCATGGGGTGGACGTGGAAGACGCTGGCGCCGATGCACACGTTCGGCCTGGCGGCGCTGGCCGCGGCGCTTGGGGCCGGCTGCGCCGCGATGAGCTTCCGGGATGAGCGCCCGGAGGCCCACCCGGAAGCTGCGACGCAGGCTTAGGCCAGCAATCCGGCGACCTTCTCGGCAATTGCCAGCGACGACGTCAGTCCCGGCGATTCGATCCCGAACAGATTGACCAGTCCCGGAACGCCATGCACCTGCGGGCCGTCGATACGGAAATCGGCGGCTGTCTCGCCCGGGCCGCTGATCTTCGGGCGGATACCGGCGTAGCCCGGCTGCAGGGCGCCATCGGCCAGGCCCGGCCAGTAGCGGCGCACCTTGTCATAGAAGCTGTCGGCATCGTGCGGTGGCACGCTGTACTCGATCTCCTCGATCCAGCGCACATTGGGCCCGAAGCGGGCCTGGCCGCCCAGATCCAGTGTCAGATGCACACCCAGGCCGGCGGCTTCGGGCACCGGGTAGATCAGGCGCGAGAACGGCGCGCGGCCAGCCAGCGTGAAATAGCAGCCTTTGGCGTAGAACTGGCCGGGAATGTTCTCGGGCGGGATGCCGTCGATGCGGCGCGCCAGTTCGGGAGCGGTCAGGCCGGCCGAGTTGACCACCGTGCGGGCCAGCAGCGTCGTTTCGCCGTCTTCCCCGGCCACGTCCAGCCGAATGCCATCGGGCGTGACGGCACCGGATACCACGGGCGACTGCACGGCCAGCATCGCGCCGGCCTGTTCGGCATCGCCCAGCAGGGCGGTCATCAGGCCGTGGCTGTCGATGATGCCGGTCGATGGCGACAGCAGGGCGGCATGGCATTCGAGCTGGGGCTCCAGGGCGCGCGCCTCGTCGCGCGTCAGCAGACGCAGGTCATGCACGCCATTGGCCTCGGCCTTGGCGCGGATGCCGGCCAGCGTGGCCACCTGGGCCTCGCTGGTGGCCACAATCAGCTTGCCGCAACGCTGGTGGGTCACGTGGTGGCTGGCGCAATAGTCATAGAGCATGGCTTTGCCGCGCACACAAAGCTCGGCCTTCAGCGATCCGCCGGGATAGTAGATGCCGGCATGGATGACTTCGCTGTTGCGGGCGCTGGTGATCGTGCCGAACGCGTTTTCGGCTTCGAGGATGATGACCTCGCGGCCCTGCTGCGCCAGCGTGCGGGCCACGGCCAGGCCCACCACACCGGCGCCAATCACGACGCAATCCACGTTTTCCATCTGTCTGCTCCTGTTTTGTTCGGACTTTTCCGATGTCTGTGTGTTCAGTCGAGTCCCATCCGGTGCGCGGCGGCGCTCAGGTGGGCCGAGGCGGCCGCGCGCGCGGCTTCGGGGTTGCTGGCGGCGATGGCATCGACCAGCGCGGCATGTTCGGCGTCGGCGGCGCGCGGCGTCCCCTGGGCAGCGTGCAGCCGGGCGCTGTTTTCCCATGCATGCTGGCGCGCCACCAGCAGCTGCTGGCTGACGAAGTCGGTCAGGCCCGTGAAACACGGGTTATGCGCGGCCTGCGCGATGGCGTGATGGAACGCGATGTCGGCCGCCGCCGCGCTGGGAAAATCGGCGCCGTGGCGCTCCATGCTGGCCAGCGCTTCGCGGATCCGCTGCAGATCGGCTTCGGTCCGGCGCAGCGCCGCCATTTCGGCACAGGCCGTTTCCACGACGCGCCGTAGTTCGAAGAGTTGCGCGAGGGTCGGGCCGCCGTCCGGCGTGCTGGCTACGCGCCAGACCTGGCCGCCGGGCGTCTCGGACACATAGGCCCCGGAGCCCTTGCGCGTAATCAGCACGCCGTCGGCCTTCAGCAGGGCAATGGCCTCGCGCACGATCGGCCGGCTGACATCGAACGCATCGGCCAGCGCCGCCTCGGCTGGCAGGCGTGCGCCGGCGGCAAAGCGCCCGGCGGCAATGTCGTCGCGCAGGGTCTGGGCGATGCGGCTGGCGAGCGAAGCGGGGCGGGGCAATCGATCCATAGTGATCCGGGATGCTGTCAGGCTGTCTGACAGCTTTTCATCGAATGCTGATTCTGCAAGGTCGAATGATGCCCGTCAAGCGGCGATTGATCTGTTGATGGCCGAATGGCGAAGACGGCACATGAAATGGTTCCGAAAGCGATCGCCCCCAAGGTGGGGGTCAAGGTTCTGTCACATTGGTCGATAGCAGACGCATCAGGATCGGTGTGTCCGTCATTGGGTGATGGACAAAGGTCCGTCACGATTTCCTCGCGTTGGCGCATCGTGCGCCGGCGCGTTTCATGGAGAGTCCTCCACGCCATGATTCCGCTTACGCCCCAAGACTTGCCCGTCGGGCAGCCGCTTCCCTGGTCCTTGCTGGACGGACAGGGCAACCTGATGCTGGGCAGCGGCAGCATCATCCCCGATGCACGCGATCTGGCGCTGATGTTCCGGCACGGCACGGTCTGCCGGCCTGACGACATGCTGGAAGCCGGCAATGAACCCGACGCCCAGGCTGGCACGCGCCTGAGCGCCGGACCGCTGGGCCTGCAGGTGGGTACGCTGCTGCACGTGAAAACACCGGGCGATCAGTCGCGGGCCGCCGCAAGCCGCCTGATCGGCTTTATCGAACAGGGGCTGTTTGTCACCTGGCCGACCCTTGGCGGGCGCGAACTGGCCGTACGTGCCGGTGAAGACCTGCTGCTGCGCGGATTCTCCGGGCACGCCATCCACAGTTTTACCTCGACGGTCACGGCGGTGTGCCGCAGCCCGTTCCGATACCTGGTGCTATCGGCGCCGGCCCAGACCGAACAGATGCCGGTGCGCCGCGCTGCCCGCGTGCCTACAAGGTTGGCGGCCTATCTGGTCGATGCCGACGATGCGAGTGCCGAGGCGGACGAAGGTGGCGACGGCGGCAACGGTATCGACAACGGCCCCGGCCAGACCATCCCCGATCTGAGCGTTGACCAGCGCATGGGCGAGGGCATGGCGCGGCTGGGGCTGCTGTCCGACCTCAGCACCGGCGGCGCGCTGGTGCAGACGTCGTCGCCCGCCCCGGCGGTGGGGCAAAAGGTGCGGCTGCGCTTCCAGTTGCGCACCGGCGCGCTGGACGCCGAAGTCCTGATCGATGCCACGGTGCGCAGTGCGCCGGGGCAGGAAGATGACGAATTCCCGGCATTCGGCGTGGCGTTTGACGCGCTGGGGGAGCGCGAGCTGACCCTGCTGCAGTGCTTTATTTACGAGCAGCTGCTGGCAACGACCTGCATGCCGGTCTGACGCCGGCGGCGCGCAAAGCAAAACGCCGGCCACTGGCCGGCGTTTCCGTTGCTGCGCGGGGGGGCGCAGCGCGACTTACATGCCCACGTAGTTCGGGCCGCCGCCGCCTTCCGGCGTAACCCACACGATGTTCTGCGTCGGGTCCTTGATGTCGCAGGTCTTGCAGTGCACGCAGTTCTGCGCGTTGATCTGCAGGCGTTCCTTGCCATCGTCGTTCTGCACGAATTCGTACACGCCAGCCGGGCAGTAGCGCGACTCGGGGCCGGCAAACTTTTCCCAGTTGACGTTGACCGGCACGCTGGCGTCCTTGAGCGTCAGGTGCGCGGGCTGGTTCTCTTCGTGGTTGGTGTTGCTGATGAACACCGACGACAGGCGGTCGAACGTGAGCTTGCCGTCCGGCTTCGGGTACTCGATCTTCTGGCACTCGGCGGCCGGCTTCAGGTACACGTGGTCCGGCTTGGTGCGGTGGATGGTCCAGGGCGGGTTGCGGATGCCGAGCTTCGGCAGCAGCCACTGCTCGATGCCGGTCATCAGCGTGGCCGTGGTGCGGCCCTTCTTGAACCATTGCTTGAAGTTCTTGGCCTGCAGCAGTTCCTTGTGCAGCCAGCTTTGTTCGAACGCGGCCGGGTAGGCAGTCAGTTCGTCATGCTGACGGCCAGCCTGCAGCGCGTCGTAGGCGGCTTCGGCGGCCATCATGCCGGTCTTGATCGCGGCGTGGCTGCCCTTGATGCGCGAGGCGTTCAGATAGCCGGCATCGCAGCCGACCAGCGCGCCGCCCGGGAACACCGTCTTCGGCAGCGACAGCAGGCCGCCGGCCGTGATGGCACGGGCGCCGTAGCCAATGCGCTTGCCGCCTTCGAAATACTGGCGGATTTCCGGATGCGTCTTGAATCGCTGGAATTCCTCGAACGGCGACAGCCACGGGTTGGTGTAGTCCAGGCCCACCACGAAGCCGACGGCGACCTTGCCATCTTCCATGTGATAGAGGAACGAACCGCCGTAGGTGGCCGGATCGAGCGGCCAGCCAGCCGTGTGCACCACCAGGCCGGGCTTGTGCTTGGCCGGGTCGATTTCCCACAGTTCCTTCAGGCCGATGCCGTAGCTCTGCGGATCGCGGCCAGCGTCGAGCTTGTACTTCGCGATGATCTGCTTGCCCAGGTGGCCACGTGCCCCTTCGGCGAAGATCGTGTACTTGGCATGCAGCTCCATGCCGAGCTGGAAGTTCTCGGTCGGCTCGCCTTCCTTGTTGATGCCCATGTTGCCGGTGGCCACGCCCTTGACCGAGCCGTCGTCGTTGTAGAGCACTTCGGCGGCCGGGAAGCCCGGGAAGATCTCCACGCCCAGGGACTCGGCCTGCTGGCCCAGCCAGCGCACGAAGTTCGACAGGCTGACGATGTAGTTGCCTTCGTTGTGGAAGCACTCGGGCAGCAGCGGGGCACCCTTGGAGCCGGACTCGTCCAGGAACAGGAACTTGTCTTCGGTGACGGGCTGGTTCAGCGGCGCGCCCAGTTCCTTCCAGTTCGGAATCAGCTCGTTCAGCGCGATCGGGTCCATGATGGCGCCCGAGAGGATATGCGCGCCCGGCTCGGAGCCCTTTTCGAGCACGCACACGTTGACGTCGCCGCCTTTTTCCGCGGCAAGCTGCTTCAGGCGGATGGCGGTGGCCAGGCCGGCGGGACCGCCGCCGACGATGACCACGTCATATTCCATGGCTTCGCGCGGGCCGAACTGCTCGACGAGCTGTTGCTGATCCATTGTCTCTTACCCTCAGTGTCTTCTGGGCGGCAATACTGCCGCATGGTGCAGCCCTCTCCAGGCGTGCGGATTGTGGGATGCGGTAATCGTGGTTCTGCGGAACCGGGGACCATGCGGGGGGCGAGGCGGGTTCGACGTGTGGCGGCACGCGCCTGCCCGGTGGGGGCCCGGCGCGGCATGCGCGCTGACCTGGCGATCGGCGGGTTACCGGGCCGGATCTAGGCGTTTTTCCTCTTTCCCTTTGGGGACCAAGTTCTTAGAATCTTCGGCATTGTCCGGGACTCGACACCCTCAGGCAAGACATTTTTTTGAACGACCGTTCTTTTTTTTGATAAGCTGCGGCCGCACATCGGCAGGTGCCTTCCCCGGCGCCCGCGATGCGGAACAGCGGGCCGTGCCGGGCCTGCGCGGTTGCTCCCACACCGAGGTAACTATGGGTTTGTCGATCAATCTGGAAGGCAAGGTCGCGCTCGTGACCGGGGCGTCGAGCGGGCTGGGTACGCGGTTTTCGCATGTTCTGGCTGCTGCCGGCGCCAAGGTCATCCTGGCCTCCCGCCGCGTGGAGCGGCTCAAGGAGCTGCGGGCAGCGATCGAGGCCGATGGCGGCAGCGCGCACGTAGTGCGGCTGGACGTGACCGACCCCGACAGCATCCGTGCTGCCGTGGCGCACGCCGAAACCGAGGCTGGCTCCATCGATATCCTGGTGAACAACTCGGGCGTGTCCACCACGCAGAAGCTCACCGACGTCACGGCCGACGACTTCGATTTCGTCTTCGATACCAACACGCGTGGCGCGTTCTTCGTGGCGCAGGAAGTGGCCAAGCGCATGATCGCGCGGGCCAAGGGCGCCGAGAAGATGGGCAACCCGCTGCCACAGGCGCGCATTGTCAATATTGCGTCGGTGGCCGGTCTCAAGGTACTGTCGCAGATTGGTGTCTACTGCATGAGCAAGGCCGCCGTGGTCCACATGACCAAGGCCATGGCTCTGGAGTGGGCGCGTCACGGTATCAACGTGAACGCGATCTGCCCCGGCTATATCGACACCGAAATCAACCACCACCACTGGGATACCGATGCGGGGCAGAAGCTGATCCAGATGCTGCCGCGCAAGCGCCTGGGCCAACCCGAAGACCTCGATGGCCTCTTGCTGCTGCTGGCGTCCGATGCATCGCGCTTTATCAATGGCGCGGTGGTCACTGCCGACGATGGCATGGTCTGACCGCTGACCCTTCGGGGGGAGGGGGCGGGCCTAGAAGAATAAGCAACAGGAGAAACGTCTCGGACGGCCAGCTGGCCAGAGGCGGCCCGGAACCGGAGGCCGGGTTTTGATGGCTCAAGAAGAACTGGCACGGCGCGACGCCGGGCCGCAGCACGTTGTCGATTCGGTGATCGTTCCCGAAGCCGCCGACGAGGCGCGCGATAGCGAATTCCGCATTTCACCGCGTATCGAGGACTGGGTTGGCGTCATTGTGATGGTGTTGCTGGTGGCCATCACGTTTGCCAACGTGGTGGTCCGCTATTTCACCGACGAATCGTTCGCGTGGACCGAGGAATTCTCGGTCTTCCTGATGATCGTGCTGGCGCTGGTGGCCGGCAGCGCCGCCGTGGCGCGCGACCGCAATATCCGTATCGAGTATTTCTTCGAGCGGGGCAGCGCGGCGCGGCAGAAGCGGCTGGCTGTCCTGTCGGCCGTGGGCGTGGCGGTGATGTTCCTGGCGCTGGCGGTGCTGGGCGCGCGGATAACATGGGATGAATACGCGTTCGGCGAGACCTCGCCGGGCATTGGCGTGCCGAGCTGGTGGTATTCGATCTGGCTGCCCGTGCTGTCGGGTGCGATCGCGCTGCGCGCCCTGGCCCTGGCCCTGCGCAATGTGCGCGCGCTGAAGGCGCTCCATGCAGCGAACAAGGATGGAGGCCAGCCGCGATGACACTGGTCGCCATCATTCTCTTCGTGGTGTTCATCGGCCTGATGCTGCTGGGCGTGCCGATTGGCGTGTCGCTGGGGCTGGGCGGCCTGGTGGCCATCGGCCTGTCGAATCTGGACACCCAGATGTTCGGCCTGCTGGCCGTGCCGCAGAACTTCTATGCCGGGCTGGCCAAGTATCCGCTGCTGGCGATTCCGATGTTCGTGCTGGTCGGGTCGATCTTCGACCGCTCCGGCGTGGCGCAGCGGCTGGTGACCTTTGCCATCGCCATCGTCGGGCGCGGGCCGGGCATGCTGCCGCTGGTGGCCATCCTGGTGGCGATGTTCCTGGGCGGCATTTCCGGCTCGGGGCCCGCCAATGCGGCGGCCGTGGGCGGCGTGATGATCGCTGCGATGTCGCGCGCCGGCTATCCGGGCTCGTACAGCGCGGCGGTGGTGGGCGCCGCGGCGGCCACGGACATCCTGATTCCGCCGTCGGTGGCCTTCATCATCTATAGCGTGCTGGTGCCGGGCGCGTCGGTGCCGGCGCTGTTCGCGGCAGGCATGATCCCGGGCATCCTGGCTGGCGTGGCGCTGATCGTGCCGGCCGTGTGGCTGGCGCGCAAGCACAACATGGGGCATATCGAGGCCGCACTGCCGCGCCCGCCGTTCTGGAAGAGCCTGCGCGAGGCCGCGTGGGGGCTGGTGGCGCCGTTCCTGATCCTGGGTGGCATGCGCGCGGGCTGGTTCACGCCGACCGAGGCCGCCGTGGTGGCGGTGGTCTACGGCCTGTTCGTCGGCATGGTGATCTACCGCAGCATCGGCATGCGCGACCTGTTCACCATCTTCCAGGAGGCGGCCGAAACGTCGGCCGTGATCCTGCTGGTGGTGGCGCTGGCCGGCATCTTTGCCTACGCGCTGTCCACGCTGGGCGTGATCGACCCGCTGGCCAACGCCATTGCGCATTCGGGCCTGGGCGAATACGGCGTGCTGGCGCTGATCGTGCTGCTGCTGATGACGGTGGGCATGTTCCTGGACGGCATCTCGATCTTCCTGATCTTCGTGCCGCTGCTGCTGCCAATTGCCAACGCCTTCCACTGGAACCCGGTATGGTTTGGCGTGGTGCTGACGCTGAAGGTGGCGCTGGGCCAGTTCACGCCGCCGCTGGCCGTGAACCTGATGGTGTCGTGCCGCATCGCCCGCGTGCGCATGGAAGAAACCGTGCCCTGGGTGATCTGGATGCTGCTGGCGATGTTCATCGCCATGCTGATGGTGCTGGCCTATCCGCCGCTGGCCACCTGGCTGCCCAACTACCTGGGCTACTGATTTGAACGACAAGACGAAGATGAAACGAGGAGATTCCCGCATGAAACGCCGTGCCCTGATGCTGTCCGTTGCCGCCTCGATCGCTGCCGCTGCCTTTGCCGCGCCGGCCGCCATGGCCCAGACCTACAAGCCCGAATACAAGATGTCGCTGGTGCTGGGCCCCGCGTTTCCGTGGGGCAAGGGCGGCGAGATCTGGGCAGACCTGGTGCGCCAGCGCACCAGCGGCCGTATCAACATCAAGCTGTATCCGGGCACGTCGCTGGTGGCCGGCGACCAGACGCGCGAGTTCTCGGCCATCCGCCAGGGCGTGATCGACATGGCCGTGGGCTCGACCATCAACTGGTCGCCGCAGGTCAAGGAACTGAACCTGTTCTCGCTGCCGTTCCTGATGCCCGACTACAAGGCGCTGGATGCGCTGACGCAGGGCGAAGTCGGCAAGTCGATCTTCGGCACGCTGGAAAAGGCAGGCGTGGTGCCGCTGGCCTGGGGCGAGAACGGCTTCCGCGAAGTGTCGAATTCGAAACACGAGATCCGCAAGCCCGAAGACCTCAAGGGCCTGAAGCTGCGCGTGGTGGGTTCGCCGCTGTACATCGAGACCTTCAACGCGCTGGGCGCCAACCCCACGCAGATGAGCTGGGCCGATGCGCAGCCGGCCATGGCGTCGGGCGCGGTGGACGGCCAGGAGAATCCGCAGAGCGTGTTCGCCGCCGCCAAGCTCTACACGGTGGGCCAGAAGTACGTGACGACCTGGGGCTACGTCGCCGATCCGCTGATCTTCGTTGTCAACAAGCAGATCTGGGAAAGCTGGACCCCGGCTGACCGCGAGATCGTGAAGCAGGCCGCCATCGACGCCGGCAAGCAGGAAATCGCACTGGCCCGCAAGGGGCTGGTGGAGCCGGGCGCGCCGGCCTGGAAGGACATGGAGCAGCACGGCGTGAAGGTGGTCTCGCTCTCGCCGGCCGAGCACGACGCGTTCAAGAAGGCCACGGCCAAGGTCTACGACAAGTGGAAGAAGCAGATTGGCGCCGACCTGGTGACCAAGGCCGAAGCGTCGATCGCCAAGCGTTGATGAAGCACGTCTTCACCTGCGTGATGCCGATCCGGTGGGGTGACATGGACGCCATGGGCCATGTCAATAACACCGTCTACTTCCGCTACCTGGAGCAGGCGCGAATCGAGTGGTTCGCGTCGATCGGACGCAATGGGCGGGACGGTAACGGCCACGGCCCCGTGCTGATCAATGCCCACATGACGTTCCTGAAGCAGCTGCGTTACCCCGGCGATATCGAATGCCGGGTGTACGCGGGCCAGCTGGGACGGTCGAGCTTCGAGACGAAGATCGAGATCCGCCGGACCGACCTGCCCGATGTGGTCTGGGCGGAAGGCGGCGCCAAGGTGGTGTGGTGCGACTACGCGGTGGAGAAATCGGTGCCGGTGCCGGACGAGATCCGGCGGCTGATCGAGGCCTAGGTTTTTATCCGCAATCGGCAGGCCCCTTCTCCCGCCAGGCGGGAGAGGGGCGCAAACCGTCAATGATTGACCAGCCGCTGCACCAGATCGACAGCGGTATGCGCCCCATATTTCTTCATCAGCCGCGCCCGGTAGATATCCACGGTGCGCGGGCTGATCGCCAGCAGCTTGCCGATCTGCTTGCTGGTCTTGCCTTCCACCAGCTGTGCGGCAATGTCGCGTTCCCGGGCGGTCAGTTCGGCCGTGACCGGCCGCTTCTGCGACAGGTCCTCGAATGTCCAGATGCCGGCGCCGAGCGGATCGGTGCGGTCCAGCGCGCGGCCCGTGACATGGCACCAGAACAGCTCGCCGCTGGCGCGCTTCATGATCCGTTCGTCGGAATACAGCCCCCTTGTGTTCATGACCGGCACGATGCGCGCGCCGGTACGTTCGAATTCGTCGGCGGTGGGGTAGAGCACCTGGAACGACTGGCCCATCAGGGCTTCGCGCGTGGTGCCGAAGATCCGGCAGACCTCGTCGTTGCAATCCTCGATCATCCGGGCGCGCGAGAGCACCAGGCCGACCGGCGCCAGCTGGAATGCGGTCTGGTAGTCGATGGGCGGCATTATCCCTTATGTACTTTTACGTAATGGCGTTCGCGGCATCCGTTGACGTATCCTTTGGGGCGTCAACGGCGGCGCCTGACCGCCGATTGTACCGTTACAATTTCCGCGTGTGGCCAACCGGCCGCGCAAGAGCGGGACTACCGAGGAAGGAGCGAACATGAACAAGGTCTACGCCAGCGCCGCCGAGGCGCTCGCGGGCGTCGTACGCGACGGCCAGACGATCGCCGTGGGCGGTTTCGGTCTGTGCGGCATCCCCGAAGCACTGATCGCCGCGCTGCGCGACAGCGGCGTCAAGCAGCTCACCTGCATTTCCAACAACGCCGGCGTGGACGGCTTTGGCCTGGGGCAGCTGCTGGCCACCCGCCAGATCAAGAAGATGATCTCGTCGTACGTCGGCGAGAACAAGGAGTTCGAGCGCCAGTACCTGGCCGGCGAACTCGAGCTCGAATTCACGCCGCAGGGCACGCTGGCCGAAAAGCTGCGCGCCGGTGGCTCCGGCATTCCGGCGTTCTTTACCAAGACCGGCGTGGGCACGATCGTCGCGGAAGGCAAGGAAACCCGCGAATTCAATGGCGATACCTACGTGATGGAGCAGTCGCTGGTGTCCGACGTGGCCATCGTGAAGGCCCAGAAGGCCGACAAGGCCGGCAACCTGGTGTTCCGCCGTACCGCCCGCAACTTCAACCCGGTGTGCGCCATGTCCGGCAAGATCACGATCGCCGAAGTGGAAGAGATCGTCGAAACCGGCGAAATCGACCCGGACGACGTTCACCTGCCCGGCATTTTTGTGCACCGCGTCGTGCTGAACACCCGCCCCGAAAAACGCATCGAACAGCGCACCGTGCGTGCCAAGTAAGGAGACAGATCATGGCATGGACACGTGATGAAATGGCCGCACGCGCGGCCGCCGAGCTGCAGGACGGCTTCTATGTGAACCTGGGCATCGGCCTGCCGACGCTGGTGGCCAACCATGTGCCGCAAGGCATGGAAGTGTGGCTGCAGTCGGAAAACGGCCTGCTCGGCATCGGCCCGTTCCCGACCGAGGAAGAAGTGGATGCCGACATGATCAACGCCGGCAAGCAGACCGTGACGACGCTGCCGGGCTCGTCGATCTTCTCGTCGGCCGATTCGTTCGCGATGATCCGCGGCGGCAAGATCAACCTGGCCATCCTGGGCGCGATGCAGGTCAGCCAGCGCGGCGACCTGGCCAACTGGATGATCCCGGGCAAGATGGTCAAGGGCATGGGCGGCGCCATGGACCTGGTGGCCGGCGTGGGCCGCGTGGTGGTGCTGATGGAACACACGGCCAAGAAGAAAGACGGCACCGAGGACGTCAAGATCCTCAAGGAATGCAACCTGCCGCTGACCGGGCTGGGCGTGGTGAACCGCATCATCACTGACCTGGCCGTGATCGACGTGACGCCGCAAGGGCTGAAGCTCGTCGAAACCGCGCCGGGCGTGTCGCGCGAGGAAGTCCAGGCGAAGACGGAAGCCGAACTGATCTGAGCGCCGCTGCCTCGAGCACGCAGCCTCAAACAAAAAACCCCCGCCGGTTCGCCCCGGCGGGGGTTTTTGCTTCGGACGAAACCGAGGCGCTGGCCGGGTCGCCGGCGCAAGCGCCCAAGGCTCAGGTCGAGGGCTTGTTGTAGCTGGAGAAGACCGACGCCGCGCCATCGGACTTCACCAGCAGCACGTCGAACGGATCCTTGCGCGGACCATACTCCATGCCCGGCGAGCCGACCGGCATGCCCGGGACGGCCAACCCGGCGGCCTTCGGCCTGGCTGCCAGCAGCTTCTTGATATCGGCGGCAGGGACGTGCCCCTCGACGCCGTAGCCCTGGATGACGCCGGTATGACACGAGCCGAATCGCTCGGGAATGCCATATTTCTTGCGATATACGCCGGTATCGTCCACGTCGTGGGTGGCCACGGTGAAGCCGTTGTCGCGCAGGTGCTTGACCCAGCCCTCGCAACAGCCGCAGGTCGGGCTCTTGTAGACGTCGATCGCCAGGGCCTTCGGGGCCTGGGCCACCGCCATCAGCGGCGACAGCAGCAGGGCCCCGGCGCCAAGGGTGCGCAGGACATGGCGTCGCGATTGACTACGCTGCATCGCCGCCTCCTTATTGCGCCACCCAGCCGCCATCCATGTTCCAGATCGCGCCACGCACCTGCCTGGCCGCTTCGCTCGACAGGAATACCGCCAGCGCGCCCAGTTCCTCCGGCGTGACGAACTGGCCCGACGGCTGCTTTTCCAGCACCAGCTCGCGCTTGGCCTGTTCCACCGGGATGCCTTCCTTCTGCGCGCGGGCTTCCACCTGCTTCTGCACCAGCGGGGTCAGCACCCAGCCCGGGCAGATTGCATTGGCGGTGACGCCGGTCTGTGCGGTTTCCAGCGCGGTAACCTTGGTGAAGCCGACAATGCCGTGCTTGGCCGCCACGTAGGCCGACTTCTCGGCGGAGGCCACCAGGCCGTGGGTGGACGCCACATTGATGATGCGGCCCCAGTTCCTGGCCTTCATCGACGGCAGGGCGAGACGGGTGGTATGGAAGGCGGAGGTCAGGTTGATGGCGATGATCGCATCCCACTTGTCGACCGGGAATTCCTCGATCTTGGCCACGAACTGGATGCCCGCGTTATTGACCAGGATGTCCACGCCGCCGAAGTCCTTCTCGGCATAGCGCATCATGTCCTCGATCTCGGCGGACTTGCTCATGTCCGCGCCGTGGTAACCCACCTGGATGCCGCTGCCGGCGCGGGCGATTTCCGCCTTTGCGCCGTCGGCATCACCGAATCCGTTGACGATGATGTTCGCGCCCTGCGCAGCCAGAGCCTGCGCGATGCCGAGTCCGATACCGCTGGTCGAGCCCGTGACCAGTGCCGTCTTGCCTTTGAGCATGTAAGCCTCCGTCGGGAGTGTCAGGATGTGCTGTGGCATTGTACTCGCAGGGCGTACAATCCGGCTTTGGCCTGGCGCCGTATTTCGTCGCGTTCTGCCCGGTGTTTCATCGGGGGCAAGAAATTCCGAAAAACTCGCACGCCGCAGGGGATGCGGTGGCACCAGCAGGGGAGTCCCAGATGTCTTCCAGTCCGCGCCTTGGATTCGTTCAGTGCTTCAGCCCGGCGGGCCTGCATCGCATGGCCTATCACGAATGGGGCGATCCGCTGAATCCGCGCGTGCTGATGTGCGTGCATGGCCTGACGCGTACCGGCCGCGACTTCGACGCGCTGGCGCGCGCGATGTCCGACGAGTATCGCGTCGTGTGCCCCGACGTGGCCGGCCGCGGACGCTCGGAATGGCTGGCCGATCCGCATCACTACGTGGTGCCGCAGTATGTGTCGGACATGGTCGCCCTGATCGCCCGGCTCAACGTCGAACAGGTGGACTGGTTCGGCACGTCGATGGGCGGGCTGATCGGCATGGGCCTGGCAGGCCTGCCGAAGTCGCCGGTGCGCAAGCTGCTGCTCAACGATGTGGGGCCGCGCATCGCCGCGCAGGCGCTGGAACGAATTGGCGCCTACCTGGGCCTGCCGGTGCGGTTCAAGACCTTCGAGGAAGGGCTGGCGTACCTGCAGACGATCAGTACGTCGTTCGGCCGGCATACGCCCGAGCAATGGCGCGAACTGAACGGCGCCATCCTCAAGCCGGTGCAGGGCGCCGAGGGGCTGGAGTGGGGGTTGCACTACGATCCCGCGCTGGCCGTGCCGTTCAAGGAGGCGTCCCCCGAGGCGGTGCAGGCCGGCGAGCAGGTGCTGTGGCACATGTTCGAGGCGGTGCCAGGGCCCACGCTGATCGTGCGCGGCGCCCAGTCCGACCTGCTGCTGCGCGAGACGGTGGCCGAGATGGTGGCACGCGGCAAGCAGGTGTCGACGGTCGAAATCCCCGATGTGGGGCACGCGCCCACGTTTATCGATCCGGCCCAGATTGCCATTGCCCGGGAATTCTTCCTGGGTACGTAACGAATTTTTTTGCTGAGAAGAATCTGATATGAGCACCTACCCCCTGAAGCGCGCCCACGTGGGCAAGCGTCTGTCCGAATACGCGGTCCACAACGGCGTGGTCTACGTGGCCGGCCAGGTTCCCGAGGTGGATCCCAAGGCCGACCTGCGCGGCCAGACCCGCGAGGTGCTCGGTCATATCGACCGCCTGCTGGCCGAGGCCGGCAGCGACAAGACGCGCATCCTGATGTGCCAGATCTTCCTGACCGACGTCACCCGCATCGGCGAGATGAACGAGGTGTGGGACGAATGGGTGCCCCAGGGCAACACGCCCCCGCGCGCGACGGTGGAAGCAAAGCTGGCCAATCCCGACTACCTGATCGAAGTGGTGGTGACGGCCGCCCTCAATTGATGCAGGCGTTGTGACATGGTGACGTCAACGGAGCTGACGGGCCAGACCGCAGGCATTCCGGATGCCGGGCTCGTCGAACGCGCCCTGGCCTTTGTGCGCGAGGTGGCGGACGGCGAGAACCCCGTGCTGTTGCCGACCGGCGAGAGCGTGCTGTCGCACGCCGAAGGGATGCTGCGCATCCTCGACGGCCTGCGGGTGGACGATGCCGCGCGGGCCGCGGCCTGCCTGTTCGCAGCGGCGGCCTTCGTGCCCGACGCCGAGGCCCAGATCGAACCCAGATTTGGCGAGGAGGTGGTACGCCTCGTGAAGGGGGTGCGCCAGCTGCTGCGCATCGGCGCCATCGCAGTGACGCAGGCGGACGTGTCGGAAGCGTCGAAATCGCAGGTGGCCGCGCGTCACGAGCAGGTCGAGGCGTTGCGCAAGATGCTGCTGGCGTTTGCGCAGGATATCCGCGTGGTGCTGGTGCGGCTGGCGTCGCGCCTGCAGACGCTGCGCTGGCTTGCGCAGACCAAGACGCCGCCGCTGGCCGGCGTGGCGCGCGAGACGCTGGACATCTACGCGCCGCTGGCCAACCGGCTGGGAATCTGGCAGGTGAAGTGGGAGCTTGAAGACCTGGCGTTCCGCTTCGAGCAGCCCGATACCTACAAGCGCATCGCGAAGCTGCTGGACGAGAAGCGCATCGAGCGCGAGGGCTATATCGCGCAGGCCATCGCGCGCCTGCAGTCGGAGCTGGCCTCGGCCGGCATCCGCGCGGAGGTGACGGGCCGCCCCAAGCACATCTACAGCATCTGGAAGAAGATGCGCGGCAAGGAACTCGATTTTGCCGATCTGTACGATGTGCGCGCGTTCCGTGTGATCGTCGACGACATCAAGGACTGCTACACCGTCCTGGGGATCGTCCACCATATCTGGCAGCCGATTCCGCGGGAGTTCGACGACTATATCTCGCGGCCGAAAGCGAACGGCTACAAGTCGCTGCATACCGTGGTCATCGGCGACGACGGGCGCGCGTTCGAAGTGCAGATCCGCACGCAGGAGATGCATCATTTCGCCGAGTACGGCGTGGCCGCGCACTGGCGCTACAAGGAGGCCGGCGGCAAGGGCTACAGCGGCCAGTTTGCGGCCGACAATACCTACGACGAAAAGATCGCCTGGCTGCGGCAGCTGCTGGCCTGGAAGGACGAGGCCGACCACACCGTCGCGCACGAGGATTCGCCGTGGGAGCAGCTCAAGCATGCCGCCATCGACGACCATATCTATGTGCTGACGCCACAGGCGCGCGTGGTGGCGCTGCCCCAGGGCGCGACGCCGGTGGACTTTGCCTATTACCTGCACAGCGATCTTGGGCACCGGTGCCGCGGGGCGCGCGTGGACGGATCGATGGTGCCGCTGAACACGCCGCTCAAGAACGGGCAGACCGTGGAGATCGTGGCGGTGAAGCAGGGCGGCCCGTCGCGGGACTGGCTGAACCCCGAGCTTGGCTATCTGGCGAGCAATCGCGCGCGGTCGAAGGTGCGGGCCTGGTTCAACGCGCTCGATTCGCAGGAAACGCTGGCGCAGGGCCGGGCGCTGATCGAAAAGACGCTGCAGCGCGAGGGCAAGACGGCCGTCAATCTCGACGATCTGGCCACGCGGCTGAACTTCAAATCGACCGACGATCTCTATGCGGCCGTGGCGAAGGAAGAGTTCAGCCTGCGGCATGTGGAGCATGCGCTACGTCATCCGGAAGGTGACGCCCAGCCGCAGTTCAACGAGGAAGAGGCCGTCACCAAGAAGAGCCGCGCCACGAGCGTGGCGCGCGGCGCCAAGAGCGGCGTGCTGGTGGTGGGCGTCGATTCGCTGATGACGCAGATGTCGCGTTGCTGCAAGCCGGCGCCGCCTGACGAAATCGTCGGGTTTGTCACCCGCGGCCGTGGGGTGTCGATCCATCGCCGCAACTGCAGCACGTTCCTGCAACTGTCGGCACGGGCGCCCGAGCGCGTGATCCAGACGGAGTGGGGCAAGCGCAGCGACGCGGTGTATCCGGTGGACATCCAGGTGGAAGCGGTGGATCGCCAGGGCCTGCTGCGCGATATCTCCGAAGTGCTGTCACGGGAGAAGATCAACGTGACCGGCGTGAAGACGCTGTCGAGCAAGGGCGTGGCGCGCATGCAGTTTACGGCGGAAGTGTCCGAGGCCACGCAGTTGCAGCGCGCGCTTCAACTGATCGAGGAAGTGCAGGGGGTGTTGCACTCCCGGCGAAAATAAGGTTATACTCTGCGCTTCGCTAGGCTCGTAGCTCAGCTGGTTAGAGCACCACCTTGACATGGTGGGGGTCGTTGGTTCGAGTCCAATCGAGCCTACCAACGAACATGCAGTACAAC